>Ga0209515_10001050_pt1 | contig 47831 bp, 53 predicted proteins | sample Subgroupgradi54m_FD_187454 | JGI IMG/M metagenome (GOLD analysis project Ga0209515, IMG submission 187454) | Subsurface groundwater microbial communities from S. Glens Falls, New York, USA - GMW60B uncontaminated upgradient, 5.4 m (SPAdes)... ... | reverse complement strand
CCACTCCTATCCCAATCTTCAATCTGAGCCCGCATGCCGTCGATTATTCGACCATTCTCCGTGGTGAAGTATCGGCGTTCATGACCCGATCTGCTCTTACCCGAAGGGGTGTACTCTGTATAGATGAAACCACTACGTGGCGAAATGTCGTTTAGCTTCCTAATAGTGATCGCATAGCCTCCCAATGAGGCGAAGGAGACGTCATCGCACGAAAGCAGTTGTGCGGTAGTGAGGATTGCGGAGGAAATGAGATGGTCGTTCGCGCAAACTCCCCAGCCACGGATTGCTGCCTGTTGGCTTACCACCCCCGTGCCTGAAAAAACATCAAGGAAGCGGCCGCTATTTGGTGGCCCAGCAATATCTAATATCTGCTTTACTACCCTTGCTTTTGATCCGATGTAGCGAATTCGTCCCACCCTAAGTTTGCTCTTGCTGATGTGAATACAAAAACCTCGAAAAACTTACCGGCTGCGACCGTAAGGAGACTGGTTAGTCGGCCGAAGGGAAACACTCTTCTCCGAAGCCTTGGCGTAAACACCCGCGACCGGCCTGCCTAACTTGAGGCCGATTACGCGAGTCGGGGTATTTTGCCTCGCTAGCTGCTTCAGAGCTTGGACTTCTTCGTTACTCCAGTGCTTGCCCGCATTCCGCTCATACTTTGGCATTGTGCCTCCAGATTATTTCAGGTTAGGAATGACCGCTACGACTACGCCCTGCACTTGGAAATCATCCGTCAAGATAATGGGCTTATGCTTTCGATTGGTTGACCGTGGCATCAAAACAACCACCCCATCCGAGCGGCGGTACTCCTTAATGGTAGCTTCATCATCAATCAGCGCAACTACCCTTTCGCCCTCATTTGCGGTTGACTGCTGTCGAACAAGAACCACGTCACGATCCTTGATACCTGCCTTGTCCATTGAATCGCCACGGGCATGGAGTAGGTAATGCTTGGAGCCGGGCTTCGCAAGGGTGGTGGAAACCGGAATAAACCCCTCGACGTTCTCTTCAGCCAAGATGGGTCCACCACAGGCGACCGACCCCACTAGTGGCACATCTACTGTTTGAGCGCGTGCAGCTCCAAGATCCGGATCCGCCATCAACTGATAGTCGCCCGATTGAAGTTTTCTGATCACGCCTCGCTCTCGCAGCTGTTCAAGGATGTCTTGTGCTGATCTTGGCGACTTGTAGCCCAACGCGGTCATTAGCCTGCGGACGGAAGGGGTACGGCCTTGGTGGACTAGCCCATTTCTAATGTGGCGAATGGCTGCAAGCTGCTTGTGAGTAAATGGCTCACGTTCCATACATACGAGTGTATGTTCATGTATGTCCCATGTCAAGTTTCTTGGATGAAGCCAGATCATCGAAGCGGTGCGTCTCGGCAGGGTAAAGCTGGAAATAGAAAAGGAGCCTCTGGATGAGGCCCCTTTTTACCGAACGTGTCGAACCCTCGAGGTCTGGCACCTACCTGCCCTACAAACGACTCGAGCGGAGCCCCTCAAAGAAGGGGACATCCGCTCTGGGCCGTTTGATTGGCTCCCCGGGGAGGACTCGAACCTCCGACATGCTGATTACAGGGCACCCCTGCGTTTCCGCAAGGCCTGGACTATCTCTTCACCATCTCCCGGTCAGGGAGTTCAGGTGGCGGGCGCTTAGTCTCTGCACCTTCCCCTGAAGCGGTGGCTTCAGGGGCTTGGCTCAGGATTACCGTACCGAGCAGGCGTAGGCCGGCTCGGGGTAGGCTTCCCTGAGTTCACCCGCTGTTTCATCCCCGCTTTCGCGGAGAAGCTGCGTTTGGGCGTGGAGCTCGCGGTGGCAGTTCGCGCACACGAGGACGCACTTGTCCAACTCCTGACGCACTCGCTCCCAGCTTCGGGTATAACCGTCTTGCGAAATCCCGAAGTCCTTCTGAGAAGCGTCCAGGTGATGGAATTCCAGTGCCCCTACGCAACGGTCGTATCCGCAGCGGCTGCATTTGCCGCCTTTGTATTCGACCGCCATCCGCCGAACCTTCTTTCGCCGCTTGCGAACTGCGGCGATCATGTAGGCTCGGCGATCTGCGTAGCGCCTCACCGCTTACCCTCCGCCCCTGTCACAGTCAGCCGCTCTACCGACTGAGCTACCGGGGAATAAACCGAAACACTGAGGTGAGAACGATCATAGCATATCCCGCCGGGGCGCGGAAGCCGTGCCGGCGGTTATTCGGCCGGTGACCCGCCGATCCCTGCCTCACGCTCGATCTTGCGGATTTCAGCGCGCGTAAAGCTCGCATCTCCGTACTCCCACCGCAGCACGACCTCGGAAGAGGTTTCCTTCACGAGCTCCCCGGTCACTGAGCGGCCGTTGGTCAGAATCAGTGTCACCTGATTGACCGGAGCCGGCGGCGGAACAGCGGGCTTTTTCGTTGCAGGTTTTTTCGTTTTTGGATCGGCCGGGCGCTCCTGGGACACCGGCGTCATTTTGGCCGGCGCACGCTTCACGGGGGCGGCGGGCTGGGCCACGATTTGGCCGAGCCCAGGAATCCACCGGTAGGCCCGTGAAGGCATCTGCTCGGGGTGCAGCCGCGTCAACCAATAGGCCCCGCCGGTGAGTGCCAGGACGAGCAGCAGGACGATCGTTCTCATCAGGGAATCAAGAGAGCTCGCGGCGGCCTTCGAGGGCGCGGGCCAGTGTGGCCTGGTCGGCATATTCAAGATGGCTGCCGACCGGAATGCCGGAGGCGATGCGGCTTACCTTCAGCCCCCGGGGACGCAGCAGCTTGGAGAGATACGCAGCGGTTGTTTCGCCATCTTTATCCGCATCGGTGGCCAGAATGATCTCTTGAATCGTGTCGTCGGTGAGCCGGCGCAGCAGTTCATCGATTTTCAGCAGCTCCGGGCCGATGCCGTCGAGCGGCGCAATGGCGCCCAGCAACACATGATAGAGGCCACGGTAGGCGCCGGTTTTTTCAATGGCCAGCACATCCTTCGGCTCCTCGACGATGCACAGCATCGAGGGATCGCGTGAGGCGTCCTGGCAGATCCGGCAGCGCTCCTCCTCGCTCAGGTTGAAGCAGATGTCGCAGAAGCGCAGCTGCTCTTTCACGTCGGTGACGGCCTGGGCCAGCTGCCGGGCCTCCTCCAGCGGGATGCGCAGCAGATAAAAGGCGATGCGCTCAGCCGAGCGCGGCCCGATGCCGGGCAGCTTCTCCAGCGCCTCCAGCAGCCGCATCAATGGCCGGGCGTAGGTGGTGGTCATGTGGGCCTCGGACGATCCAGCACGGTGGCGTTAAACAGCTTCACGATGTCCTGGACGATGGCCGGGGCCGCAGGATCGGCGGACGGCGAGAGGGCGGCCGAAGCCGGCGCGGCATCAGCCGGCAAGACGCTGTATTCGACGGAGACTTTCCGCTGGTACAGCTCGCTCAGCAGCTTCTCGATGATCCGGCGGTGCTCCGGGACGCTGAGCACCTCCTGATGAAGAGCAAAGCCCGGCAGGCCGACGGTCAGCCGCCCCTCGTCCAGCTGCAGCGGCCTGGCATCCGCCAGGTAGGCGGCCAGCGACATTTTCTGCGATCCTAACTGCTCAAGAAACGGGGGCCAGATCGCCAGCAGCTCGGATGAGAGTTCGACTGGTGGCTGGGGCGTCGTCTCAACGGCTTCCGCTTTGAGAGGGACTGCGGCGCGTGGCGGTGTGGAAACCGGAGCCGCCTGTACCGGGGCCGGACGCGGCACCGCGGCCCGCACCGGGTCACTCGATGATGCAGCGCCAGATCGGCCGAGCTGTTCCAATCGCCGGCTGATCTCATCCAGCGACTGCCACGGTTCGCGCGTGGCCGCGCGGATCAGCACCAGCTCCAGCACGGTTTGCGGCATCGGGCTGCGGCGCATGAGATCGTAGGCGCCCAGCAGCAGCTGCAGCAACAGCAGCCATTCCCCTGAAGGCAGCCGGCCGGCCTGCTCCTGCAGCCGCTTCAGATGATCCGCCGGCTCGTCCACCAAATGCGCCACCAAGGCTTCGGACCCCGGCGCGCCGGAGATGTTGCGCACAATTGCCAGGTTGCGGACATGCCGCAGCAGCCCCAAGAGCAGCTGCATGACCTCTTTGCCCTGCTGGATCTGGGCGGCCAGCGTCCCGAGTACCGCGGGCGCGTCGCGGTCGATGATCGCCTGGGTCCAGGCAAACAGCGTATCGGATTCGATAGCCCCGAGCAGCGAAGTGACATCCGCCTCCCGGATCGGTCCCTTCACGAAACTGGCCAGCTGCTCCAGCACCACCTCGGCGTCGCGCAAGCTGCCGTCGGAAGCCCGGGCGATCGCGAAGAGGGCCGGCTCTTCAGCAGAAATTTTTTCGCTGTTGGCGACGGTCTGCAGCACCTTGACCACCGCCCCGGGCTCGATGCGCCGGAAATCAAACCGCTGGCAGCGCGAGAGAATCGTGGCCGGCACTTTATTGACGGCGGTCGTCGCGAAGATGAACTTCACGTGCGCCGGCGGCTCCTCCAGCGTTTTCAGCAGCGCATTGAACGCCTCGGTCGTGAGCATGTGGACTTCGTCGATGATGTAGATGCGGAAGTTGCCGGCGGCCGGGGCAAACGGCACCGATTCGCGCAGGTTGCGGATTTCGTCGATGCCGCGGTTGGAGGCGCCGTCGATTTCCATCACATCCAGGCTGTTGCCCTGGGTGATTTGGGCGCAGCTGGGGCACGCGTTGCACGGTGTTGGGGTGGGGCCTTTTTCACAATTGAGGCACTTGGCGAAAATGCGGGCTGCGGAGGTTTTGCCGACGCCGCGCTGGCCGGTGAACAGGTAGGCCTGGGCGACTTTCTGGCCGGCCAGGGCCCGCGTCAGCGTCGTGGTGACGTGGGGCTGGCCGTGGAGATCCTCAAAGGTCTGCGGGCGGTACTTTCTGGCAAGCGGCAGGTAGCTCATGAGCACTCGCTGGTCCTAAAACTGGCGGAGAGGGAGGGATTCGAACCCTCGGTACAGGTTTGACCCCGTACAGCGGTTTAGCAAACCGCCCCCGTCGACCACTTGGGTACCTCTCCCGCATATTTTTCAAATCGTTCTCTGTGGCGGGGATTATGCGTTCCAACGACTTTGAAATATCGTTGAACCGCGTTCATATCATCAAGGAAGACGCGCGTTCCGAATTGTCTGCGATGCGCCGGCAATCCGAGCTGCCGCATAGATGATTCGACAAACTGGCATAGAAACGGATTGGCCCCGGCGAATCCTAATTTTGGATACGCATACCATTTCCCATTAACCTGATATCGATGCTGGTATACGCATCCATCCGTATCCATAAGCCCGCGCAGACACGCTACCCGGTACGCCTCGCAATTAGCAATCCAGCCCGGCACCCCGGTAATCACCCTATGTTTCGGACCCCGAGGAATACCAAGTTCTTGGAGGAATTCGGCCAACGCGATGCTTGAGACAACGAGATCTGCCGATCCCCACTGCTTCCGGATGCGCCATGCAGCCTCAAGCCCAAACAACTGCCTGATGAGAGCTTGGATGAATTCAGCATACGCGTGGTCGGCTCGATGGTTAAACGATATGGTGATTTGCCAGCCGTTTCCAAATCCGCCGTCGCCAAGAAAGATGCCGATGAATTCGGCTAAGTCCACACTCTGACCAGGGATTAAAATGAGTTTTCGGGTTGTCCGCCGCCCAGACGGATTGGTGGAATATAAACCTCGGCTTTCCTGCACCGCCAATTCTTCAAGCAGCGGCTGGGCTATGACCATAAAATCAAATTTCCGTCTGAATGCTGGCGGTCGCTTTGCGCAGCAGCGCGTGGCACTCCCCGGCCAGCACGTCGCGCACCACGCTCAGCCGACGGTTGAGCCGCTCATGGCTGGTCAGATCCACGGCCGAGCCGCAGGCGCCCCGCTTCGGATCGGCCGCCCCGTAGACCAGGCGGGCCGCGCCGCTTAAGAGCAGCGCCCCCACGCACATCGGGCAGGGCTCCTGCGTGACGTAGACCGAGGCCTCGGGCATCTGGTCGGACTGCAGGGCGTTGGCCGCCTGCGTGATGGCGATGACAACCGCATGCGCCGTCGGGTCCCGCAGCAGCTTCACCTGGTGGCGGGCGCGGGCGATCACCTGCCCCTGGTGCACGATGGCCGCTCCCACGGGGCGGTCCCGCGAGACGAGCGCCTGTTCGGCCTCTTTCAGCGCCTCGCTCATGTACTGTTCGTCGGATTTTCCGGTCATCATCGAAAATGGCGCGCTCGCCGAGATTTGAACTCGGAACCCTCAGCTCCGCAAGCTGATGCTCTATCCAGTTGAGCTACGAGCGCAGGCATAGGAAATGGCGGAGAGGCCGGGATTCGAACCCGGGAGCCGCCTTGCGGCAGCTACACGCTTTCCAAGCGTGCTCTTTCAACCGCTCAGACACCTCTCCATTGTAACTGGTTCGGCACCGACGGACAACGTTCCAGACGAGTGGCGGAGAGGGAGAGATTCGAACTCTCGAGAGCCTTGCGGCTCTACCGGTTTTCGAGACCAGCGCTTTCAACCACTCAGCCACCTCTCCGAACTTTCGAATCCGCGGAGGAGGTAGGATTCGAACCTACGGTCCACTTGCGTGGACAACGGTTTTCAAGACCGTCGCTTTCAACCGCTCAGCCACTCCTCCATCAGGCCTTACAAAAACAGCTCATGGATCAGCGAGGCGTAGATCGCCTGGGTTTTCGCCAGCCCGTCGGCCAGCGCCCGGGCAAAGGAAAACTCCGGCAGGCCCAGCGGCAGCGCGGCGGCGGCCAGCAGCACCGTCAGCACGATGATCAACCCGACGGCCAGCAGATAGGTTTCAATGTGCCACCGTTCCCGCTGCTGCTGCAGTTCATCGGCGGTCATCAGCCAATGAAACGCCAGGGTCAGCCCGGCGAAAAAGCACAGCGGCGCTTCCAGCCGGGAGGGCTCCACCCAGCGGCCGGCCACCCAGGCCGCCGCGCAGACCAGCACGGTAAAACTCGGAATCACGTAGGGGCTGAACGCCACCAGCGTTGAGCCCTGGGCAGCGCCTTCGCCCTTGACGCCTTTTCCGCCGCTTTTGCCGCCGGAGCCTTTGGCCGACTCGACACTGGCCACCTGCCCGCCGAAGAGCCAGACGGCGATCGTCGAGAAGACGCGGTGGCTGGCCCGAAACAGCCCCACCGGCCGATAGAGGATGATGTGCAGGCCCACATAGGTGGTGAAGCCCCACAGCATCCATTGTCGCGCCGAGGCGCCGTCCATGTGCAGCAGCTCAAGCTGATCCAGCATGCCGAGGATCAGCCCAATCGCCAAGGGGATGACCACCGCGACCATCGCGCCTTTGATGAAGCGCGCGGCCACGGTCCCAACTTTAGAGAACGCTTTGGCCATCGAAGTAGGGCTGCAGCGGCTTCGGAATGGCGATATGGCCGTCGGCCTGCTGGTGCGTTTCTAAGAGGCAGATGAGGGTGCGCGCCAGGGCCACACCGGAGCCGTTGAGCGTGTGCAGAAACGCGGCCTTATTCGTCGACACGGCGCGGTATTTCAGGTTCGCGCGGCGCGCCTGAAACGCCTCGAAGTTGCTGCAGCTGGACACCTCGAGAAACTGGTTCAACCCCGGCGCCCAGGCCTCCAGGTCATAGGTTTTCGCCGACGCGAAGCTCAGATCTCCGGCCGCCAGGCAGACCACGCGGTAATGCAGCCCCAGCCGCTGAAGGATCACTTCCGCGTTGGCGACCAGCTTCTCCAGCTCGTCATACGACGACTCCGGCGCGGTGAATTTGACCAGCTCGACTTTGTCGAACTGATGCACGCGCACCAGGCCCCGGGTTTCCTTGCCGTACGACCCGGCCTCCCGGCGGAAACAGGCGGTGTAGCCGGTGTACGTCACCGGCAGCTTCGACTCCTCGAGCACCTCATCGCGGTGCAGGTTGGTCAGCGGCACTTCCGCCGTCGGCACCAGGAACAGATCGTCGTCCTTGAGCCGGTACATGTCCTCTTCGAATTTCGGCAGCTGGCCGGTGCCGAACATGGAGGCGCGGTTGACGAGAAACGGCGGGGAGATCTCAGTGTAGCCGTGCTCTTTCGTGTGCACATCGAGCATCCACTGGATCAGTGCTCGCTCCAGCCGGGCTCCTTGACCGGTAAACAGCGGGAAGTGCGATCCGGTGATCTTGGCCGCCCGCTCGAAATCGAGCAATCCCAGCTGCTGGCCCAGCTCCATGTGGGTCTTCGGCTTGAAGGACAGTGACGGCTTCTGCCCGACGGTGCGGATGGTCTGGTTCTTCGTGGCGTCTCCGGCCGGCACGGAAGCGTGCGGGATATTCGGCAGCATGGCCAGCTCACGGTCCACCGCCTCTTCCAGCTGCTTGAGCTGCTGTTCCTTGGCCTTGATGGCCTCGGAGAGCTCTTTGAGCTTGGCCGGCGGCCCGCCGGCGCCTTTGGCGCGCGCGAACTCATCGGAGGCTTTTCGCTGCTCGTGGCGCCGCTGCTCGATTTCGGTCAAGAGCGCCCGGCGCTCCTGCTCCCGCGCCAGCAGCGCCTCGAGCGGGATCTTGGCCCCCCGCCGCGCGATGCCCTCGCGCACCGCCTCGGGATGTTCCCGCAGCACTTTAGCGTCGAGCATATCTCATCCTTTGACGATTCCACTCATTCCTCTACCCTAAAAAAGAAAACGTGGGCCGCCTGGGACTCGAACCCAGTACCCAGGGCTTAAACATTGTGTTAGCTGCATGTCGCCATGCAGATCAGACTATCCCATCCACCATAACTCCTTATGGCGGCCCTGATTATAGTCGTTGAACCTTCCCCAAACAATCAGGGGCTTGGCTGCGGGTTGTCTGCACCCTCGGATTGTTACCTCGATTATGAGGTACCTTGGGATACTCAGAGATTCCCGCAAGTTACAGGGTTTGCACCCGCCAGTTACCTGGCGGTGGCCCTCTCATGAGGCCCTTGCTCTACCTGGTGAGCTAGCGGCCCAAATTGTTAAAGAGCAACAGGGGCGGCAACCGCCCGATAAGAACTTAACGCGCGATCGAGCAAATCCCGTTTTTCGGCGTGCTCGCGCCACAAACCATTTTTCCGATTCCCGTTAATGCGAATGTCCGGTGAAAAATTGATTTCCTGCTGAAATTTCAGCAGATGGATTCTCCCACGAATTTCAACAGCTTTCGCAGCGAGATCGATCTGCGCCTGAATTCCGAAATTCTCAAGAAACCTGCGGGCGGTTTTCAGCACCCCAAGCTCATCCTGTGATGCGCGTACGCGACGCTTCGATCCTGTAAAATGTATGTGCCCTTCATCGTCAAATAGCGCACGCAACCAGATGCGCTGCCATTCTTTTTGCTTCTCAAGAGCCGCTGGCAGCTCGTTGGCGCGACTCGAGAGCCAGTCAGCCACTTCGACATTGTAGTAGTTGGCCATCCACACCTCATTCGGCCGCAGCCTCAGCCGCAGCTCCGGTCCCACGAGATCCTTGAATAATTGCTGAACGTGCAGGACCTGTTCGTAGGATCGATTGTAATAGAAACAGCCGTAGCGGTCGACCCGGCCGTCGAAGTCAAAGTGCGCAATCAGGTGCACCAATTCAGCCGACCATGACGGTTTTTTAAACTTGATGGGTTTTAACGCGATGCCCCGCCGCCGGCCGTTGACCTCCACCATTCGGAGGCGCCATTGCTCTCTCAGACGGTTACGCTGCACCTCGGTCAAGACAATATCGTTAACGTGCCAATGCACGGTGGATTCGCTTAATGCGAGCCGGGTAGCGATTGCGCCAATGGAAAACCCCCGATGACGCAAACGCCTGCAACGAGATTTGGTCGTTCCAAGCATGGATTAGTCTCAGACCGGTAATTTCGAATGTGGTCCAGGGGGCATTATAACAAAAATACCCGCTGGAGAGCGGGTTACAACGAATGCTTCTGCGCAAAGACTTTCAGACGGTGGTGAGCTCTTGCTCTTTCGTTTTCACGAGGGCGTTGATCTGTTCGATGTACTTGTCGGTCAGCTTCTGGATATGCTCCTGCGCCTTGAACGCTTCGTCATCGCTGATCTTTTTGTCGGTTTTGAGCTTCTTGACCGCCTCATTGGCGTCGCGGCGCAGCGTCCGGATGTTGACCCGGCCCTCTTCCGCCATCCGGTGGACCACTTTGATCAGCTCGGCGCGCCGCTCCCCGGTCAGCGGCGGGATCGGCAGCCGGACGACCTTGCCTTCCACCACCGGCGTAATACCCAGCGAGGCCTTCTGGATGGCTTTTTCGATATCCCCGGCGGCTTTCGCATCCCAGGGCTGGATCACCAGCATATTGGGCTCGGGGGCGGTGATCGCGGCCAGCTGCCGCAGCGGCGTCGGCGTCCCGTAATAGTCGACGCTGATGTGCTCCACCAGCGCCGGTGTTGCGCGCCCGCCGCGCAGCTCGGAAAACTCGCGGGTAATGGCGGCCAGCGCCCGCTTCATCTTGTCTTCCAGATCCTTGTAGACCGGCTCTACCGCCATCGGATGACTCCTACTTGTTGATGACCCGGGTGCCCACCGCTTCGCCGCAGACGGCCCGCTTGATGTTGCCCGCCTTATGCAGATCGAAGACGATGATGGGCACGTTGCCGCTCATGCACAAGCTGATGGCCGTGGCATCCATGACCTTCAGCCCCTTCTTCAAGACGTCGATGAAAGTCAGCTGCGTGAGCTTTTTCGCCTGACGATTGGTCACCGGATCGTCGGTGTAAATGCCGTCGACGTTGGTGGCCTTCAGGACGATCTCAGCACCGATCTCCATCGCGCGCAGGGCAGCCGTCGTGTCGGTCGTGAAAAACGGGCTGCCGGTGCCGCCGACGAAGATGACGACTCGCCCTTTTTCCAGGTGCCGGATGGCGCGGCGTCGGATATACGGTTCGGCGACCTTGGCCACTTCGATGGCGGTCTGCACCCGCGAGGGCACCGCGGTGCGCTCCAGGGCATCCTGCAGCGCCAAGCCGTTGATGACGGTGGCCAGCATCCCCATGTAGTCGGCGGTGGCCCGCTCCATCCCCGTGGCCTGGGAGGTCTTCAGCCCGCGGAAGATGTTGCCGCCGCCCACCACGACGGTGATCTGAACCCCCAGCTCCTTGATCTCTTTGATCTGCCGCGCCAAATCGTTCAGCACGTCAGGGTCGATGCCAAATCCCAGCTTGCCCTGCAGCGCCTCGCCGCTTAACTTCAGCACGATGCGCTTGTATTTCGCGGTGCCGGGCGTTGCGGGAGCGCTCGGGCGGCCTTTGGCGCGCGCGGTCATGGTCATGCGGGCTGCGCCGGTTCCCCGACGGCGTAGCGCGTGAACCGTTTGATCACCACGTTTTCTCCGGTGGTGGCGATCAGCGACTTGAGCAAATCGCCGACCGTCGTCCCCTGATCCTTCACGAACGGCTGCTCCAGCAGCGTCGAAGGCTGCGGATCCATCGCCGCCACATGCATGGCGACGTCGCGGCAGAACTGCACGAACGCCGGCGTGCGCGCCACGAAGTCGGTTTCGCAGTTGATCTCGATCAGCGCGCCGAGCCGCCCGTCATGATGCACGTAGGTCTCCACGCGGCCCTGCCCGGTGGCGCGGCCGCTGCGCTTCTCGGCGATCTGCACGCCTCGCTGCCGCAGCAGCTCCAGCGCCTTTTTCTCATCCCCGCCCGCGGACTCAAGTGCTGAGCGCACGTCGTTGAGCGAGGCGCTGGTTTTCTCTCTCAGCGCCTTGATCGCCTCAAGACTTGTTTTGGCCATCGCTCACCTGCGGGGCTGCCGCGCGGGAAACGTCCTCCGCCGCGCCAGCGACCGGCTGGACCTGGACGGCCGCCTGTGACTCGGTTTCGAACCGGCGACGGCCGGCGATGATGCTGTCGGTGATCGTGGAGGCGAACAGCTTGATGGAGCGGATGGCGTCGTCGTTGCCCGGGATCGGATAGGTGACCAGATCCGGATCCGCGTTGGTGTCGCAAATGGCCACGATCGGGATATTGAGCCGGTTGGCCTCGCGGACGGCGATCTCCTCCCGCTTGATGTCGACGACGAAGAGGCAGCCGGGCAGCTTCTCGAGTGTGGCCAGTCCGGCAAAGTGCTCTTCGAGGCGGTCGAGGTCCCGCTGCAGATGCTTGGCGTCCTTCTTGGAAATCCGCTGGAAGAAGCCGTCCTCTTTCTGCTTGCGCAGCTCCCGCAGCCGGTCGATGTTCGCCTTGATGGTGGCCCAGTTGGTCATCGTGCCGCCCAGCCAGCGGTTGATCACGTAGGGCATCTGCGCCCGCTGCGCCTCGGCTTCCAAAATCGGCCTGGCCTGCTTCTTGGTGCCGATGTAGATGACGCGCTGGCCTTTCGCCGCCACGTCCTCGAGGAAATCGCACGCGGCCTTCAAATGCTTTTCCGTCTTCTCCAAATCGATGATGTAGATCCCCGAGCGACTGCCGTAGATGTACCGCTTCATCTTCGGATTCCACCGCTTCGTCTGGTGGCCGAAGTGCACCCCGGCCTCCAACAGCTGCCGCACCAATGTCATTTCCATCCGTCCACTCCCTTTCCTATCCCTGACGAGGCTCCGCGTGCATGAGCTGAAGCTCACAGAACCGCCGGTAAAGGGGGCTCTTCTGCGAAAGCTCCTCGTGCGTGCCTTGCTCCACAATGCGCCCTTCCTGAATCAGCACGATCCGGTGGGCGAGCCGGACCGTGGAGAGCCGATGCGCGATGAGGATCACCGTGCGCTCGTGCATGATGCGCTCGATGGCTTCGGTGACCAGGTGCTCCGACTGGGCGTCGAGCTGGCTCGTCGCCTCGTCGAAAATCAGAATCGGGGGGTTCTTGACGAGCGCGCGGGCAATGGCCAGCCGCTGGCGCTCGCCGCCGGAGAGCGTATCGCCGCGCTCCCCGATGACCGTGTCGTAACTCTTCGGCAGCTTGCTGATGAAGGCGTGCGCGTTGGCCAGCTTGGCGGCCTCGACGATGTCGGTCAGCTCGGCGTTGGGTCTGCCCAGCGCCAGATTCGCCCGCACGGTGTCGTTGAACAAAAAGGTCTCCTGGGTCACCAGGCCGATCTGGCTGCGCAGCGAGGCCAGCGTCACGTGCTTGACGTCCAGCCCGTCGATGCGCACCCGGCCCGCGCGGGGGTCGTAAAAGCGCGGCAGGAGGTTGACGAAGGTCGTCTTGCCGCCGCCGCTGGGGCCGACGATGGCGAGCGTTTCGCCGAATTTGATCGTGAGCGAGACGTCGCGCAGCGCCGGCTGGCTGTCATAGTGAAACGACACATGCTCATACGTGATCTCGCGGTGGAACGGCGGCAGCACGCGCGCTTTTTCATGCTCGAGGACGGTCGGCGGTTCATCCATGACCTCAAAGATCCGTCCGGCCGAGGCGATCGCCTGCTGGTTGATGCCGTGCAGCTTGGCCAGCCGCTTGAACGGCCGGATCAGCGAGAGCATCGCCAGCAGAAAGGCCAGGAAGGTCCCCAGCGTGATTTCCTGGGCGATCACCCGGCGCACGCCCCACCAGAAGACGAACGCCCCGCCGCAGGCCCCCGTGAACTCGGTCAGCGGCGAGAGCGAGTTCATGCGCTTCTGCGCCTTGAGCGTAATCCGGTAGAAACGCTCGTTGAAGGACGCGAATTTCAGCCGGGCCGTCTGCTCGACGAGAAAGGACTGGATCACCTGGATGCCCGCGATCGACTCCAGCACCGTCGAGTTAAACTCGCCCATCACGCGCTGGCCTTCCTGCGCAAATTTCTTCAGCCGGCGGCCGATGCTGCTGATGGGCCAGGCGATCAGCGGGACGATCACCGCGATCACGAGCGAGAGCTTCCAGTTGATGCTCAGCGCGATGCCGAGGAACATCACCACCTGCAGCCCCTGGAAGGCGATGTCGGTGAATCCTTCCGTGATGGAGTTCTGCACGATGCCGGTGTCATAGAGAATGCGCGACATCGTCACGCCGGTGGTCGTCTTGTGATGATAGTCCAGCCCCAGCCGCATAAATTTGTCAAAGAGCGCCTGCCGGAGATCGCGCATCACCCGCTGGCTGGCGTCGTTCATGTACAGGGACTGCCAGTACTCGAAGAGCCCCTTGAAGAAGAACAAAATCGGAATCGCCACCGCCAGCATCGTCGCCATGTTCAGCGGCGGAATGCTGTTGAGCCCCTGGATCAGGCCGGCCAGCCAGCCCGGCGCCCAGACCGGCACCGGAATCAGCCGGTCGGTCACGATCCGGTCGGCCAGGGGAAAAATCGCGCCTAGCTGGACCCCGTTGAGCACGCTGGACATGACCATGCATCCGATGGCGATGCCGAACACGGGCAGATGCGGCCTAAGATATTGCAGCAAGCGAAGATAGGTCGACATAAGCGGAGTATTTTACCACAGTGATTGACTTCGAACAAGCGCTTCTGCTAGACTCCCGCCATGCTTCGAGTAGGCGTTGTTGGGGTCGGCCACCTGGGCTCCCGGCACGCCCAGATTTATGCGAAAATGGCTGGTGTGCGCCTGGTCGCAGTCTGCGACCGGGATGCCGCCAAAGCCGCCGCTGTCGCCGCCGCCACCGGCTGCGAGGCGGTCACGGACTACCGCGGGCTCTTCGGCCAAGTCGATGCGATCAGCCTGGCGGTGCCCACCAGCCTGCACGCCGCCCTGGGGCGTCCCCTGCTGGCCCACGGCATCCACCTACTGATCGAAAAACCGATCGCCACCACGCTGGCCGAGGCGGATGGCCTCATCCGCGAAGCCCGGAAGCGCCGGTGCCTGCTGCAGATCGGCCACGTGGAGCGGTTCAACGCCGCCCTGCACGCGGCCATGCGGCATCTGACCCATCCGCGCTTCATCGAAATCCACCGCCTCTCGCCCTATCCGTTTCGCGGCACCGACGTCAGCGTGGTGCTCGATGTCATGGTCCATGACCTTGATCTGCTGCTCTGGCTGGTCCGCTCCCGCCTGACGCGGATCGACGCGCTGGGCGTGCCCGTGCTCTCTGCGAGCGAAGATATCGCCAATGCGCGGCTGCGGTTTGCCTCCGGCTGCGTCGTGAACCTGACCGCCAGCCGCATCAGCGAGGAGCCGATCCGCCGCATCCGGGTCTTTCAGGAGGACCGGTATCTTTCGATCGACTATAAGGAGCAGACGGTGGAATTGGCCCGCGTGGCCAACCGGCGCGTGCACCGGGTGCATTTGCCGGTCAACAAGCGGCCCCCGCTGCAGGATGAGCTGGCCTCCTTCATCCAGGCGGTCACCCACCGTCGAGCCCCCGCGGTCTCCGGCGCCGACGGCCGCGCCGCCTTGGCACTGGCCCTGCGCATCGAGCAGGCCATGCGCCGCGCGCGCCGCGGCCGGTAATGGCCCGCATTTGCTTCGTCGCCGGCGATCCCTCCGGCGACCTGCACGCCGCCCATCTGATTGACGCGCTGCGCCGCCGCGATCCCTCGCTCTCCGTGACGGCCCTCGGCGGTGCGGCGATGCAGCAAGCCGGCGCGCAGCTGCTCCAAGATCTCACCGCCTCCGCCGCCATCGGACCCTTCGACGCTGCACAGCACCTGGGATCGTTTATCCGCGCCCGCCGGCGGCTCGACGCCCACCTGGCCGCCGACCGTCCCGACGCGGTCATTCTCGTCGACTTCGGCGACTTCAACCTGCCCTTCATTGCCCCGCTGGTCAAGCGCCGCGGCATTCCGGTGCTCTACTACATCAGCCCGCAACTGTGGGCGTGGGGCGGCTGGCGGCTGCGGTATGTCCAGCGCTATGTGGACCGGATGCTGGTGCTGTTTCCGTTTGAGGAGCGGCTCTACCGCGAAGCCGGCGTGCCGGTGACGTGGGTCGGCCATCCGCTGGTGGAATCGGCCCGGCCGTCGATAAGCCCGGCTGAGGCAATGCAGCGCTTCGGGCTCAACCCCTGGCGCCGCACCGTCGGGCTGCTGCCCGGCTCCCGCGAGCGCGAACTCTCGCGTCATTTGCCGCTGATGCTCGGGGCGGCCCGCACGCTGGCCTGGCATATGCCCGGGCTGCAGTTTCTGATCCCGAAAGCGCCGTCAGTCTCGCGCGAGGCCATCGAGGCGCATGTGCGGCGCGGCTTGCCGTCAGCGGTCATTGCCGAAGGCCGCATGGCGGATCTGCTGCAGGTGATGGATGTGGCGGCCGTGGCCTCCGGCACGGCCACACTGGAAGCCGCGCTGGGGCGGGTGCCGATGGCCGTCGTCTACCGCGCCTCCTGGCCGACGTATGCCATGGCGAAATTGGTGCTCCGCACCCCGCACATCGGGCTGGTCAATGTCGTCGCCGGACGCCGCGTGGTGCCGGAGCTGATTCAGCGGCAGGCTCGTCCGTCGACGCTGGCGCACGAGCTGCTCGCGCTCCTGCGGAATGATGAAGCGCGGGCGGGAATGCGGCAGCGGCTGGGAGAGCTGGCGAAGGAACTCGGAGAGCCTGGCGCGGTCGACCGCGCCGCTGAGGCGGTGCGGGAACTGCTCGCTACAACAGCGGCAGGTAGGTCTTGATCTCGTAGTCGGTCAGGGCCTGCCGGAAGCGCGTATACTCGATTTTTTTGTTTTTGAGGAACGACTCGAAGACGTGATCGCCCAGCGCTGAGCGCAGCAGCTTGCTGCTTTCGGCCAGCTTGATGGCCTCGCCCAGACTTTCCGGCAGCCTCGTGATGCCCCGCTTGGCGTGCTCCTCCTCGCTCATCGCGAACACATTGGCTTCCGTCGGCTCATCCAGCGGGTATTTCTTTTCGATCCCGTCGAGCCCGGCGGCCAGGATCACGCTAAACGCCAGGTACGGATTGCAGGCCGGGTCCGGAGACCGCAGCTCCACGCGCGTGGCCGACTCTTTTCCCGGCTTGTACATCGGAATGCGCACCATGTCCGAGCGGTTGCGCTGCGCCCACGTCACATAGACCGGCGCCTCGTAGCCCGGCACCAGCCGCTTGTACGAGTTGACCCACTGGTTCAGCACCAGCGTCATCTCGGGCGCGTGCTTGAGGATGCCGGCCATGAAATGCTTCGCCGTCTTCGAGAGGTGGAGCCGGTCTTTCGATTCGAAGAAGGCATTACGCTCGCCTTTGAACAGCGACATGTTCACGTGCATGCCGGAGCCGTTGGAGCCGGCCAGCGGCTTGGGCATGAAGCTGGCGTAGACGCCGTGCTTGAAGGCGATTTCTTTGACGACCAGCCGGTAGGTCATGACGTTATCGGCCATCGTCAGCGCGTCGGTATAGCGGAAGTCGATCTCGTGCTGGGACGGGGCGGCTTCGTGGTGGGAGTACTCGATGCCGATGCCCATCTCCTCCATGGAGAGGATGATGTCGCGCCGCAAATCGGAGGCGGCATCGAGCGGCGTCAGATCGAAGTAGCCGCCCTGGTCGATGGGCACCGGAGCCTCCGCGCTCTTGAAGACGAAAAACTCCAGCTCCGGCCCGACATAGAACGTGTAGCCCAGCTTCGTCGCGCGGGCGAGGTTGCGCTTCAGCACGAAGCGCGGGTCGCCCTCGAAGAGCCGGCCGGCGGGATAGGTGACATCGCAGAACATCCGCGCCACGGCGTTTTCCTTCGGCCGCCAGGGCAGCAGGCAGAAGGTGTTCGGATCCGGCACCGCCAGCATGTCCGACTCGTCGATCCGGGCGAAGCCCTCGATCGAGGAGCCGTCAAACCCCATCCCCTCCTCCAGCGCCTTCTCGAGCTCGTCGATCGTGATGGCGAAGCTCTTGAGAAATCCGAGGATGTCGGTAAACCACAGCCGGATGAACCGGACGTCGTGCTCCTTGGCCAGCCGGAGCACGTACTCCTTATCTTTTCGCAGGGCGCGCTTTGGTGCGGGCATCAGATGGTCTGGACCTCGTATGGTGCACGCGCCGCGCAAAAGCCGCGGCGATGGCGTGAGAGAGCTCTTCAAGCCGTCCGACGTGCTGCGGGCTTTGACGGCGGATGGCCATGGGATCGATGACGCCGCTGAGCGAGGCCAGCTCCGCCCGGTTGACCGGCGTGCGCATCCAGGCGCGGACGATCGCTTCCGTCACTTCGACGTGAAACTGCAGCCCCCAGGCGTCATCCCGGTACCGAAACCCCTGCTCCGGACATAAGGGCGAGCTGGCCAGCCGCACCGCCCCGTTGGGCAGCGCAAACGTATCGCCGTGCCATTGCAACACCGTTTCGGTCTGCCCGAACGGCTCCAGCAGGGGATCGCCGTCAGCGCCCGGCTCCCGCATCAGCGGATGCCAGCCGATCTCCTTCTGCGGGTTCTTGGTGACCTTGGCTCCCAGGGCCGCGGCCAGCAGCTGCGCGCCGAGACAAATCCCCAGCACCGGCACCCGGTGGTCCACCGCTTGGCGCAGCAGCCGCAGCTCCCCGGCGATCCAGGGATGCTTCGCCTGGTCGTAGACGCTTTGCGGGCCGCCCATGGAGACGATGCCGTCGATGCCGTCCAGCGACGGCCAGTCCGGCCGCTCGAAGATGTGCAGCGGCCGCAGCGCGCAGCCGGCCCGTTTGAACCCCTGCTCAAACGTGCCCAAGCGCTCATGCCCAACGTGCTGAATCACAAGCAGGGTCGCCATCGGCGGTCAGAAACAGGACACGGGGCGCAGCGACGCCCCGTGTCCCCTTGACGCGTCCAGACGCGGATTAGGCGTCGAAGTACAGGTAGAACTCGTACGGGTGGGGCCGCAGGCGAACCTTGTCGATCTCCTGCCGCTTGTACTCCAGCCACACCTCGATGACATCCTTGGTGAACACGTCGCCCTTGAGGAGGTAGGCGTGGTCCTTCTCCAGCGCATCCAGCGATTCGGAGAGCGACCCGGGCACCTGCTTGGGCGCGCGGTCGGCGGACATCTCGTAGATATTCTCTTCGACCGGCTGGCCTGGGTCGATTTTGTTCTGGATGCCGTCCAAGCCGGCCATCGCCATTGCAGCGAAGGCGACATACGGGTTGCAGGACGGGTCGGGCGCGCGGAACTCGACGCGCTTGCTCTTCGGGTAGTTGACGTACATCGGAATGCGGCAGATCGCCGACCGGTTCCGGGCCGAGTAAGCCAGGTTCACCGGCGCCTCGTAGCCCGGCACCAGCCGCTTGTAGGAGTTGGTGGTCGGAGCCGCGAAGGCCAAAATCGAGGCCGCGTGCTTGATCAGCCCGCCGATGTACCACTTGCCCAACTGGCTGAGATTGGCGTAGCCCTCCTTGCCGAAGAACAGGTTCTCGCCGCCCTTGGCCAGGCTCTGGTGGCAGTGCATGCCGGAGCCGTTGTCGCCAAACAGCGGCTTGGGCATGTAGGTCGCAACCTTGTTGTGCTTGCGGGAAACGTTCTTGACCACGTACTTAAGCATCAGCAGGTGATCGGCCATCTTGGTCAGCGTCGAGTAGCGCATGTCGATCTCGCACTGGCCGGCCGTGGCCACCTCGTGGTGGTGCTTCTCCACCGGCACTCCGGCGGCCCGGGCCTTGGCCATAATCTCGCTGCGGATGTCCTGCAGCTGGTCATGCGGCGGAACCGGGAAATAGCCTTCCTTGTATCGAGGTTTGTAGCCGAGGTTCGGCTTCTCATCGCGGCCGGTGTTCCAATCGCCCTCGACCGAATCGATGAAGTAGTAGCTCGAGTTCTCGGTGGAGTCAAAGCGGATGTCGTCGAAGATGAAGAACTCCGGCTCCGGACCCCAGTAGCTCACGTCCGCGATGCCGGTCTTCTTGATGTACGCCTCGGCCTTGCGGGCGATGAACCGCGGATCCCGGCTGTAGGCCTCTTTGCTGATCGGGTCGTAGATGTCGCAGATTACGCTCAGCGTCGGAGTTTCGCACACCGGATCCAGGACCGCGGTCGTTGGGTCGAGAAACAGGTTCATGTCCGATTCTTGGATCTTCTGGAACCCGCGGATCGAGGAGCCGTCGAAGCCGATCCCATCCACCCACAGCCCTTCCTTCGGGTTCTGGGGCACGTCCTCCACCGGGATGGAGAAGTGCTGCCAGAGGCCGGGCAGGTCGTTGAACTTCAGGTCCACAACCGTGATCTTGTTCTGCTTGATGATCTGCCAGACTTTCTTGACCGCCTCGTCGGTATAGGACGGGCTGAGATACTTGGCGTGATTGGTTCCGCCCGAAGCGCGGCTTTCCGCGCGGGCCGGCGCGCGGCGCGATCGAGAGACAGCTACCCTAGGCATGCAACAAGCCTCCTTGTGTTAAACCGGATGAGCGGTTGGTCCAGGCCTCATGACCGTCCCGGGCGGACGGGTGACTGCAAGTATACCACTGAGGCATCTGCCGTCAATGTTATGTGCATTTTTTCTTGCACCAATACCGAATGACCGTCAGAAGCAGGGTGGCGCCGCCCCCGATGAGCAGCGGCCCCCAGGGCATGCCGAAGTAGACCACCAGCACCGACCCGGCCAGGAGCAGGCTGCAGAACCAGATGAGCAGCGTGCGCTGAAACGTCATCTGAACCATCGGCTGAGCAGCCGCCGGAGGTGATGGATGAGGCCGCCCTGTGGCTGTTGCTGTTGCTGTTGCCGGTTGAGCGCTTCAAAATCCGGCCGGTAATACCGTTTGCGGTCCATCCGGTCCTGCTCCTGCAGGATGGCCATGATCTGCTGCCGCTGCGCGCCGCTGGGACGGCACCGTAGCGCCTGCTGGAAGCATTGACGCCCTTTCGGAATCGCCCCCAATCGCAAATGCAACCGGCCTAACTCCAGATGAGCTCGCAGACAATCCGGTTGGCGAGCCAGCAGCTCTTCGAACACTTCGAGCGCGCGATAGACCTGGTTGTCCATGCCCAAACTGTTGGCCCAGTCGACCACGTAGTCGCTATTCTCCGGGGCGGCGTCTTTTGCCTGACGAAAATCGGCCTCAGCCAGCGTCCAGCGGTTCAACTCGCCATACGCCCAGCCCCGTCCACGAAGCGCCTGGGCCTCCTGCGGACACAGCGAAAGTGCTGCGGAAAACGTCTCAACCGCTTCTTCGAACCGGCCATCTTGCAATTGCTCATATGCCTGTTGCTTCATGGTCTCATATCCCGCCGGAACCGGAGCATTCACAATGCTATTGCCCCTCGCTCACCGGTTCGAATGCGCACCACTTGGTGCACCTCCGAGATGAAGAGCTTCCCGTCCCCTACCTGTCCTGTGTGGGCGGCCTGCCGGATCGCGGCGATGACGCTCTCCGCATCCTCCTCAGAGACGGCGATGTCGATGCGCACCTTGGGGAGGAATCGGATCGTATACTCCCCGCCCCGGTAATGCTCGACCTGGCCCTTCTGGCGGCCGAAGCCGCGGACATCGGTGACCATCATGCCCCCCACGACGCCCAGTTGGACGAAGGCCTCCTTGACCGCCTCCAGCCGCTCCGGACGAACAATGCAGGAAACCATTTTCATGGCCTGGCGCCCTTTGCCCTTGCCGGACACCGGCCCCGCATCGCGAGGCTCTTCAATGACCGAAGCACCCATTCATCACCGTTTGGTTGCGGCTGTGGCCGCTCTTACAGCGCGCTGGTGCCTTTTTCACCGGTCCGGATGCGCACTGCGTTGGACACATCGACCACAAAGATTTTCCCATCACCGATGTTGCCGGTCCGGGCGGCCTTGCCCACGGTGCTGATGGCCGTCTCGACATCTTGATCCTGCACCACGATGTCCATTCTCACCTTCGGGATGAACCGGATCGTATACTCCCCGCCCCGGTAATGCTCGACCTGGCCCTTCTGGCGGCCGAAGCCGCGGACATCGGTGACCGTCATGCCGACGATATGCTGCTTATCCAGCGCATCCGTCACGGCATCCAGCTTGTCGGGTCGAATCACGCACGTAATGAGCTTCATGATGCAGACGTCTCCTTTGTGCTCCCGGGAGCCGGAGAGGTGTTGCGCCTCTCCGGCTCCCAAAGATCACACTCAACTGAAGATGCTCTTGCCCGGCTTGATCGCGACAATCGCCACGAACGCGACGATCGACACGATGCCAAAGAAGAGAACCATGCTGACCTCCGTTATCCTTTGAGCGCCGAAGAGGCCGCGGCCCCGCTCACCGATCCGCCCGAATAGTCCGCTGCTTTTAATTGAAAGTCGGGATAGCAGAGAGCGCCCATTTCCGGGATATCCAGGCCGGCCAATTCCACTTTGGCGCTGACCCGCTGGCCTACAACGATATCAACCAGCCAGTTGAAGATAAACGAGAGGGAGAAAATAATCCCGACCAGCGTCGCAATCCCGACGAGCTGTGCGACGAGCTGCCCGGCATCGCCATAGAACAACCCCGTCACAGAGCCTGCCACGCCGTTCCAGCTGCCGCCATAATTGCTGCGGCCGTCGGCAAAGAGCCCAACGGAGAGCACTCCCCACAACCCGTTGACCCCGTGGACTGACATGGCGCCGACCGGATCATCAATCTTTGCGACGCGGTCAAAATATTCAACCCCCAAACAGACCAGAATGCCGGCCACCCACCCGATGATGGCGGCACTCAGCGTGTTCACGAACCCGCTGGGCGCCGTGATCGCCACCAGGCCGGCGAGCAATCCGTTGCCCGCCATCGAAGCATCGGGCTTGCCGTACCGGATCCACATGTAGAGCAGCGCTGCGAAGGAACCGGTGCAGCCGGCCAGCATGGTATTGACCGCCACGCTGCCGATGCGCAAACAGCCATTGCCCGATGCGCCCAGCGTGCTGCCCGGATTGAAACCGAACCAGCCGAACGCCAAAATGAAACAGCCCAACAGCACGTAGGTAAGATCGTGCCCTGGGATGACATTCGGGCTGCCGTCCCGGTTGTACTTGCCAATGCGCGGTCCGATTTGCATGGCGACGGCCATTGCGGTCAGGCCGCCCACGGAGTGCACGACCCCTGAGCCGGCAAAATCTGCATACCCATGCCCCAGACCGAAGTTCACGCCCAGCTGGGACAGCCAGCCGCATCCCCACGCCCAGTTGCCAAACAGCGGGTAGATCAGCGCCCCCAGGAAGATCGTCGAGACTGCAAACGCGGAGTACTTCCACCGCTCTGCGCAGGAGCCGGTCACGATGGTCGTCGTCGTGTCCATGAAGACCATCTGGAACAGGAAGAGCACCATCACGCTGACATCATATGTGGCGCCGCTCAAGAAGAAACCCTTGGTCCCCCAGAGCGCCCATGGTTTGCCCAGGAAGTTCACGACGTGCTCGCTATTGAGCGGGAAAGAACCCCCCAGATTCGCAATCGGGGCGCAGCCGCCCATTTGGATCGCAAACCCGCACACCCAATAGGCAAACAGTCCCAGCCCATATACCATGAAGTTCATCATCATGGTGTGATTGGCGTTCTTCGCGCGAATGAGCCCGGTCTCCACTAGGGCAAACCCGGCCTGCATGAACATGACCAGGAAGCCGCAGATCAAGGTCCAGGTGAAATTGATACCGACCTTATTCTGCCCGACCTGATTCGCGATGTCAGCCAGGGTCAGCCCTTTTTTGGCATCGGCCATGGCGATGTCGCTGGCATTGCCGTACTTCTCAGCCCCCGGATCGCCTTTGGCGGCAATCTCATCGGTCGCCGGGGTGGAAATCCCGCTAAGCACCGTCTCCGAGGCATCGAGTGCTTCGGCCTTGCTTGGTGCCGCGATTCCCCACAGCCCGATGAGGCCGAGCACGGCGAGGAGCAGGCCGGCCTTCTTCTGTTGCCACTTCATCCTTGCCTCCCGTCGGGTTACTTTTTCCATATGGCCCGCTCAAGATAGTAGCCGTTCAACACACCCAAGCTGCCATAGAGCGATACGGCGATGCCTGCGCAGGCGATCAGAATCCGTCCGTTATTCGAGGAGGTGATGAACAGTCCGGCGACGGACAACGCCCATCCCCCCAGCGCGCACAGAATGCCGATGAGTCGCATCATTCCTCCTTGGCGCGAGCCGCTTTAAATAGAACGCCGGAGAACGCGATCACCGCACCCCCTGCCAAGAGGCTGAGGATCCCGCCGCCTGTGCCGGCCGTTCCCAAAATCGTAAACCCCAATAAAAACCACAGGGTTGCCCATCCGGATGTTGCCGTCGTTCCCATAGGTACCGTCCTCCTTGCGTTCGCTGCCGAGAAAAATGCAGGGGCGGGCCGCCGTGCGCCCGCCCCTGCCCTGTCCGGGTAGGCGGCGGACAGGCCAATCCCGTTTTAAAAGCGCGTGATGAACTCCGCTGCAACCGTGTCCTGTGCGGTCTTAAACAACGCGGCTTTGTGGAAGAACACCCGCTCATTCGAGAGGTCGTGCCGGTATTCCAGCCGCGCCAGCATGTGCTTGGAAAGCTCCCACTGGCTGGTCAACGTATAGTCATAGAGCCGCAGGCCTTCCAGCACCCCGCCGCTCGGCCCGGTCAACGCGGTCCGCACGTCGTCTTGGTCATTGAATGTTTCCCAGCGGCCGGCCAGCGACCAGGTATCGCTGAGATTGTACTTGGCGTAGAGCGCCACCCCGTTCCAGTTGCCGGTGTCGGAGCCTGGGGTCGTCCCGCCGTGCGTAATGCTGCCTTCATGGCCGAAGTCCAGGTTGGCCATCAGCGTCAGGGCGTCCATCGGCTGCCAGGTACCCACCAGATCCAGGACGGTGCGGTCGTTTTGGTTGTCCGAGGCCCGCTCGGCGCCGGTGATGAGGTTGGTCGCCAGCGTGACCCCTTCGATGGGGGTCAGCGTCAGATTGCCGAGCATCGTCTTGAACGAGTTGTTCTCATCCGCAAGATCCCAGCCATTCACGATGCCGAAGCTGGTGGAGCCGATGTCGCCCAACGAGTAGCTCGCCAGCGCCCCGGTGTGCGTGAAGGGGATCGCGAAGCCGAAGAGATACGAGCGGGAGTAGTTCCAGTTGGCCGGGCTTTCGATCACTTCCGCGCCCAGCAAGGTGACAAACTTCCCCACTTTGAAGTCCACGCCGCTGCCGATCGGCGCGCGGGCCGACACATACGCCTGCTCCAAGTCAAACGGGATCGGGTTATCCCCGGTCACCGCGTTGCCCAAGCCGGTGGAGTGGATCAGCTCCGCATCATCGCCGAACATGAGATCGGTCCGGAATCCGACCGGCGAGCCGTCCGAAAGCGGTTTTTCCAGCGCGATCTTCGCCGCATGCAGGGTAAAGCTGTTGGGATTCGTATCAAAGACGCGCCCGCGATTGGTGCGGGCTGGTGCACCAGTATCCGGCCGGTTAAAGTTATAGCCATAAGCCGCGTCCACGTAGCCGCTGATGGCCAGATCCTGGATCCCGCTTGGCAAGCTGATGCCGGCAGCGCCTGCATCACTCGTCCCCGAAGCGCCTGAAGAAGCCTGATCCGACACCTTCCGCTCCAGCTTGTCCAGCCGGGCCTTCAAGAGCTGGATCTCCGCCTTGTCGCCCGCCATGGACGCGTCATCCGCCCAGGCCGGTGCGGCAGCCGCCAGCATCACCATCCCCACAAGCACCTGTCCTACCCGCATTCTCTCCTCCTTTTGCCTCACAGCTCCCCCACCCATAAACAGCCCAAGGATATCGCGCGCACGTTACGCGCGTATCACACCCGTGTTAATTCGATGTTACACGCGTGCCGCCGGCTCAAACCGGTAGCCGATCTCACCGACCGGCTCGATAAACAGCCGGCCTTCCCGCTCTAACGTGCTCTTGAGATGGCGGATATGCTCATCCACCATCCGCAGCCCGCCCGGATCATGCCGGCCTAGCCCCTCCTCCAGCAGCTGCCGCTTGTGGACCACCTGCCCGGCGCGGCCGGCCAGGTAGACCAGCAGGGCGTATTCCCGGTAGGGAAGCATGAGCGGGCGCTCGGCCAGGAAAACTTGATACCGGTCGAGATCAATGGAGAGATCGCCAAAGCGTAATTGAAGCGGGCCTGCCATTCCGTTTCCGCGCATGCGGACGGCATGGTACCGAAGGGACGTTACGGGGAAATCACGGAGAGGTTAAATCGAGGTAAACAAAAATCCGCTTACTGGCATGCCGCCGGAGACGGCGGGCACTCCCGCCAGCGGGTCAGGCGCGGCCTGGCGAGGGCCAAGGGCAGCCCCAGGTTGTTCGCACCGCCCTGGCCTGAGAGACGCATGTCGTGATTCAGGACGAAGTTGCTGTCGATCATGAGCGCGTCGTCCCGGCTGACCATGGAACCGTTCATCGTGAAGTAGTTGTACCCATTGCCATCGTGCTGCTTCGGCGGCACATAGCCCGCAATCGCATGGTTGGTGTAGAGCACGGCGTCGATCTGGCCATCGCGGCTGAATGAATATAACGGATCGCTGGGATCGATCAGCGCCTGGAAGACGTCATTGGGAAGCGTCGATTCATAGAATTTCCGTTCAGTCCCGTCCAGCTTTGTGCCCGGCACGAGCTGGCCGGCGGCATTCAGTTGCCAGTCCCGCCGGTCATAATTGCCGCTGAACACCAGCTCCCCCTTGACGTTCGTGGAGTCCTTGTAGCCCAGCGCCTCGTCGGTCGGATCCACAACGTAGGGCTGCACGATCGATCCGACGCCGGTTCGCAGCTTGGGCAGCGTTTTATTTTCAAAAGGCGCTGAGCGGTAATTGCCGATGACGATGTTGCCCTTGGCCGCCAGCCCCAGCAGCGACGCTTTCTCCGGAGCGGCGTGGCTTTGTTTGAAGGCCGTCACGTTCGAGAAGCCATACGTCTCATCGCCGGGCACCGCATAGCCGTAGGGTTTGTACGGGGAGTCGGTCTGGCCGGATCCCCCGCAATTTTTGGTCCCATTGACCGTGCACGCGCCGCAGTTGTTGGTGCCCGCGACCGGGAGGTTGCAGCCCACCGTGCTGGGATCAATCAGCGGCTGGCAGGCGGTCAGAAAACTCGGCGTCGTGCAGGTGGGATTGCCGCAGCTGTCCAGGTAGGTTTTCACCGGGTTTGCGCACGAGGTGGCCGGGGGATTCTGGCACAGGCATTGCTCCCCTCCGGTCGCCCATCCGTCCATGGCATGCGCCAGCAGCCCTCCGACGACCGCACACCCGACCACCAGGGCATAGCGCTTCATCAGCAGCCTCCTGCCGGGATGGAGCCGTTCGGGTTGGGCGGCACATAGGTGCCGTCATCGCAAACTTTGCCCAGCTTCAGGCGGGTCTGCCAGTCGACATTTTCATTCCAGTTCTCCCCCCGCAGCTGAATAATGCCCGTGGCCGGATCCCGCTCGATGGCTGGAGTCTCATAGGGCTTGGTGACTTTCACTTCTCCGACGATATGAATATTGCGGCCCGCATAGATGGTGCCTCGGCCCGACACCCAGCCCTTGATGATCACATCCCCGGGAATCACCACCGGCCCGTTGATGACGATGGGATCGGCCTTCGTCCCGATCAGCACGATCGGGGTGTTGTCATCGGCCGTGCCCGCCAGATTATCCGGCCCTTTATAGACGCCGTCCGGGATGCTGTAGCCTGGCGCGGAGAGCGAGCTGTTCTGCTGGCCGGCCATCTGCTTATAGAGACCCAGATCGCCCAGATACGGCATGTCATGCGTATCCTGCTTCGTCAGTTTTTTGGGCGCATAGCCCTGCTCGGTGTTCCACCCCTGGCCTTCCGGCAGCAGCTTCACCGCGCCGCCGATGGCGGGTTTCCCGGGAAGCGTCAGGCGCCGGTTCGGACGCGCCGCGCCCATCCAGCGCTTGTCCTCCCAATAGTTGGTCTGGCTCGTTACATACTGCGTTTCGTCATGCCAGTTGGCGTCAAGCTTACTGTTGATGGAGCCTTTCGCGGGCAGCAGCGTATAGGGGTTGATGACGTTCGGATTTTCAGAGGCATACATGTTGCCCTGCACCCACAAGTGCTCGATGTTTGGCCAGGTGGTCTTGGAACCTGACGCCTTGTCGCCGAAAAATAGATCGCCGTTGGCCCGGATATCCCCGTTGACCACCCATCGGGCGCCTTGAGGCGGCTCCATCCAGCCGAAATTGTTCACAAAATAGGCATAACGGAAGATGTTCGAGGTGGAGAGGCTGTAGGTATATTCGGCCTGAATCCGCTTGCGGATGCCGTTGACCACCGCTTCGGCTTCGAACATGACCACGCGCGGACTGAGCGGGTTGGCCGGGTCCGGGACGCCTCCGTTGCCGTTGAGATCCTCGCCGGCATCAAGGATCCCGTTGCCGTTGACATCCTCCCCGCGGTTGGCCACGTCCGAGATCCAGACACGCGGCGCAAACAATGTTTCGGGCGAGGTGGCCGGGTAGCAGGACAACGGAACCGTGGAGGTGCTGCTCTTGCCGCTGGTGATTTGCTGGGTGGGGACCGTCGGCAGATTGCGGATGCACACCGGGTTGCCTCTCAGGCCGTCGACGACCGTGTCGGCGGCTTCTTTGATGCTGTCGCCGTCACGATCCGCCACATTGAACCAGGGCCATTCGGGGGTTCCGCCCAGGTGATCCAGCCAATCCAGCGCCTCCTGCGCATTCCCGTTGTGGGCCTGTTGATAAACCGTCGTCCGCAGGAAGTCGAACAGCTCTTCATGCAGCTGCTCCAGCCCTCCGCGGACCAGGTCCTGCGCCTGAAACTGGTTGCGCAGCGTGGTGGCGGCGAGGTGATGATTGATGGACCGGACGGTGAGGATGTTCGAGTAGACGAGGAAGATGCTCAGCAGGAGATAGCTGCTGATCAGGAGGATTCCGCGATTGCCCTTGCCGCGTCGGCGCATTGCTCCTCCCTCCCTTACGGGTTGGGAACCCACACTTTCCACACCAGCGTTTGCGGAGTTGACAGTGCTTTAAAATCCGCCACCTGCACCGTCAGCTGCAAACTGACCATCTCGCTGCCATAAGTGCAGCTGAACGTCGAGAGCCCGCCGGCCATGACCTGATCGACGCCATTCTGGGAGCGGATGAGGCTGGTCCCCGAAGCCGAGAACGGGCTAAATGCATAGGTGACTGGCGGGCTGTCGTCCGCCGGGGTGAAGATCATCCGGGAGACTCCGAATCCGGAAGCGCAGGTGATTGGCCGGTGGGCCCGGCGCAAATCTTCGGTGATGCGGTTGACCGCCTGCTGCGCCGTGGCTCCGTTGACCATCTGCGAATCGGTCCGCGCCCACACCTGGGTGCTGGTCTGCGTCAGCGATGTCAGCACGCCCGCGACGATGAGAATCACGATCGTCATCACCACGATAAGCTCCAGCAGGGTAATGCCGCTGGCGGCGCGGCGGCGGCTCATGATGGGTCGTCCTTCCGCGAGACCCGGGTGGAGAGCATCACCGGCGAATCCATCCACCCGTCGTGATCCAGATCTTCCCCGTTTTCCAACAGGCCGCTGCATTGGCCGGCTCCGCTGCCGGCATCCTCCCCTCCGATGCAGCGTCCGCGGGAGCGCCAGCTGGCGGCCACATGGATATCGAGCATGTCCGGGGTCGGATCGTTGGGATCCGGATAGGGCCGGATATGCACATTGAGCTTGCCGGAGGTCAGCGAGGTTTCGGGGTTCAGGGTGTGCGCCGCGTCGCAATTGACATTGGCGGCCATGCAGAACCGCTCTCCGGCCGTGCTGTTTGCCGCAGCATCGGCGGCCAGCGTGTCAAAATCGGTCGCTGCCAGCTCCTCCAGCTTGCCCTGGGCCGCGTGCATGGCCACCTGCAGGTCGCTGAGATAATCGACGAAAATCATCCCATGGTACATGCCGACCAGCAACGCGCCGCCGCCGCCGACCAGCAGGCCGGTGCCCACCAGCAGCTCGACTATCGAAAATCCGCGCTGTGACCGTCGTCTTGGTGCCGTCATCTGCCTCGCCGTCCGCATGCAACAAAAAACCGGGCTCCAAAATGGGAATTCCTGCTCCCTTTCGGCAACCCGGCGATCCTTGTCCCCCTTCGGCAACCGGCTGTCCTGACAAGGACCCGTGGCTTTCCGACCCCGGATTACTCCGGGTGTGGCTGTTCGAGGAGTTGTGCTTCAACTATACCTGATGGCAGGCGGAAAAAACAAGGCGGGAAGGGCGCGTAGCCCTTGTGCGCAAGGGGAGTTACGCGGAGGAGTCGAGGAACTTGTAGCCGACGTTGCGGACGGTGTCGATATACGCCGTCGCACCGGTTTCGATCTTGGCGCGCAGGCGCCGGATGTGCACGTCCACGGTCCGGGTGCCGCCGTAATAGTCGTAGCCCCAGACTTTGTCGAGCAGCGCTTCGCGGGTAAACGGCTTGCCGGGGTGGGTGACGAGGAACTTCAGCAGCTCGTACTCCTTGAACGTCAGATCCACCGGCGCCCCATGGACATGCACTTCATACCGCTCGAAATCGATGACCAGGCCGCCCTTCGAAAAGCCGTTGGTGGGCACCACCCGGTGCAGCTTCCAGACGAGGAATTTCAGCCGCTCGGCCAGCCGCTGCGGGCTCACCGGCAGCGTGAGGTAATCGTCGATGCCCCAGCCAAAATCCAGCCGGCCCAGGTGGGCCTCGGTCACCAGCAGAATCAGCGGCAGCTCCTTGAACGGCGGCTCCCGTTTCAGCGCATGGCAGAGCTTCGCGCTGTCCGTCGCGCAGCGTTCGAGGTCCGCTATGAGCAAGTCAGCCGCCGGCGGATGGAACTCCTCGCTGAAGAGCGACGCAGAAGCCAGGGGCGCGAGTGAAAATCCGAAGGTCAGCAGCTGCGATTTCAGCGGCTTTTTCCGGTCCCAATCGTCCGTAACGATCAGCACGTTATACATGGAGGCCTTCGCGGTAGCGGTTGGTAATGGGCATCCGGCGGTCTTTGCCGAAAGCCTTCGGGGTAATCTTGATGCCGGGCGGGCCCTGGCGCCGCTTGTATTCGGACCGGTCGACCATCTGCAGCACCCGGTGGACCATCGCCGGTTCCATCCGGTTGCCGGCCAGGATCTCCTGCAGGCTGCGGTCTTCCTCGACGTAGGCCTTCAGAATGCGGTCCAGCACGCTGTAGGGCGGCAGCGTATCCTGATCCCGCTGACGATGCGCCAGTTCGGCCGTCGGGTCCCGCTTCAGCACGCTCTCTGGAATCGGCCGGTTCGGTCCCCGGCGGTTTCGAAACCGGGCCAGCTCGTAGACCAGCGTCTTCGGAACGTCCTTGATGGCGGCAAAACCGCCGGCCATGTCGCCGTACAGCGTGGTATAGCCGGTGGCCATTTCGCTTTTGTTGCCGGTCGTCAGCACCAGCCAGCCGAACTTGTTGGAGAGCGCCATGAGGAGCAGCCCCCGGATGCGCGCCTGCAGATTCTGCTCGGTCAGGTCTTCCGGCCGGTCTCCGAAGAGCGGTTTCAGCGTCTGCAGGCAAGCCGCAAAGATCGGCTCGATGGACACCTCCTGCGCCTCGATGCCCAGCGCGCGGCCCACCCGGCGGGCATCCTCCTGGGTGTCCGCCGAAGAAAACCGCGACGGCATCACCACGCCGATCACCTGAGTGGGGCCCAATGCGTCGGCCGCAATGCAGGCGGTCAGCGCCGAATCGATGCCTCCCGAGAGCCCGAGGACAACGGAGGAAAACCCGTTTTTCCTGACGTAATCCCGCACGCCCAGCGTCAGCGCCTCGTAAATCTCCTCGAGCGGCTCCAGTTGGACAGCGGGCTGCTGCCGCAGCGCAGGCCGGTTGGCCGGCGGCGACGGCAGCCGGACCGGCACGGCGCGCCCTCGCCTCGATCGGCCGCGGCCGGCCTGCTCGGGGAGGAGATCGACCACCACCAGATCCTCCTGAAACTGCGCGCCCTGGGCCAGGCGGCGTCCGCGGAGATCGAGCATCAGACTGGCGCCGTCAAAAATCAGCTCATCCTGCCCGCCGACGAGGTTGCAGTAGGCGATCGCCATCCGATGCTCTCGGGCGCGGCGCGCAAACACCCGCTCCCGCTCGATCAGTTTCCCGACGTGGTACGGGCTGGCCGAGAGATTGGCCAGCACCTGGGCGCCGGCGGCGGCTAGCCGACGGCACGGCGCGCCGTCCCAGAGATCCTCGCATATGGTCACCCCAACCCGCCAGCCGCCCAGCTCCATCATCATGCTCTGGGTGCCGGCGGTGAAATACCGCTGCTCGTCGAAGACGCCGTAGTTGGGCAGGCACTGCTTGCGATAGGTGGCGGCGTGGCGGCCGTTCGACAGCACCGCGGCCGCATTAAACAGCCGGCCGCGCCGATCCCGGTCCACGAAGCCCACCAGCGCCGTCAGGCCGCCCCGCGTGGCCGACCGCAGCCGCTCCACGACCCGGAGATTGGCCTCCACGAACTGGGGCTTCAGCAGAAGATCTTCCGGCGGATAGCCGCACACCGCCAGCTCGGGCGTGATCACCAGGTCGGCCCGCCAGGCGGCGGCCCGGCGGATCGCCTCTTCAAGCAGGAGCCGGTTGCGGTCCAGATCGCCGACCGTCACGTTGAGTTGGGCTAAGGCAATGCGGAGGCTTGACATACGGCAAACAAGTATTATAGCACGAACGGGCGGGCCGGCGGGTGCGCCGGGGCTATCTCGAAGGCGCGGGGATGGAAAACTCCAGCGGAGCCCAAATCCTTCCCTTGCGGACAGCGACCTCCACATGGAGGAATTCGGAATCCAGCGGGGGCAGCTCGGTCTCGAAGTAGGCCTCCTCCGGTCCGGGGGTAAAGGTGCCCTTGATCGGCTTCGGGCTGTCCGGATTCACCGTCCAGCGATTCTCCAGGCCGGTGACGCGGATCGGGCGGTTGAAGGAATCGTTGACATAAAGGCGCAGGCGGCGAGGCTGATCGGTCAGGAGCACTTCATAGTGGTACACATCGTTGGCGTCGCCGAAATAGCCGCCGTGCAGCGGCCGGTGGTACTGCTCGCCGATGGGGCCCTGGCCCGAGGCATCGATCGTCGCCGGCGCCGACGCGCCGCCCTGCTGCAGGGCGCTGGCGAGCACGAAATCGGTCCCCATGGCCAGGAAAAATCCGAGCAGCAGTCCGGCGGCCACGACGGTTTCATTCCGGAGCTGCCGCCCCAAATGCAGCAGCTCTCCGATGATGTAGAGAATCGTGCCGGAGGCCAGCGCCAGACAAAACGTTTCGAAGGGCTTGTTGACCCACCAGCCGCCGATGACAGCACCGACGAATGTCGGCCCGCCGGCAATGACCCCCAAACGGATGAGGAACGGCCAGCTGACCGGCTCTCCGGAAAGCGGTGCGGCAATGCCGAAGCCCTCGGTGGCATTATGCAGGGCAAACCCGATGGCCAGCAGCCAGGCCAGGCCGAAGGCACCCGACGCATAGCCCTGTCCGATGGCCAGCCCCTCGCTCAAATTGTGCAGCCCCAGGCCGACGGCAATCATCGTGGCCAGGCGCGTGCCCCCGCTGCCGGGCTTCAGATCCTTGGCCCGTCCGAGGTGCCGCTGCTCAAAATAGACCAGGCCCAGCAGGCCGAGGGAAAACCCGAGGACGAAGAGCCCTCCGATCTGCAGCGCTTCCTGCAGTCCCGGCTGCCCGGTCGCGGCCCGCACGATGAGCTCCTCGATCTCTTCAAGCACGTGGCCGCAGATTTCGATCAGGAGAAAAATAAGCACGCCGGTTGCCGTGGCATTGAGCAGGGCTTTGGTGGGTGTGGCCACTTTCCGCAGGCGTGCCACCGGCAGCCCGAGGAAAATCGTCGCCCCCGCCAGCAATCCCAACAGCCACGGTCCGGTGTCCATCATTAAAACTCGACCTCCACGAGGCTGCGCAGCTGCAGGTCATCCGCGCCCTTAGTCAAGCCGAAGGCCGGGCCCGCCAGCACGCGGATGTGCGGGGTGACATTCGTGTAGATGCCGGGCAACAAATAGAGGACGTGGTCGCTGCGACGGACGCCGAACTCTTTCGTATCGCCGAGCGACTCCTTCAGCTCCATGCCCAGGCGGGTACGCGGAGTCAGACCGTAGCTGACCCCGGCGGTGTACTCGAACTCCATCTCGCTGCCGGTGTTGATCTTTTTCTCAAACACGAAGTTTCCGATCAGGTTCCACGGACCGAAATTTTTGCTGAGGATGATTTTGTTCTCGATCTCGTCGCTGCTGATCTCGCGATGGCCGTCAGGATTTTTGTATTCGGTGTACAGCGCCACGTCCACCGGCCATTGCCCGGCCTCAGCCAGCCGAATTTTCGCCTCGATCTTGAACTCGTCCCGCTCCCAGTCCTTGGCCCGGTCCCACGCATACACCTCATAATAGGCCAGCTGCAGGTGGTCCGTCACCCCATACTCGAGTTCGATCTGATGCTTTGAGTTATAGGAGCCGCTGTGATCCGCCTCGGCAAAATTCATGTCGTTCCAGAACCCGACCTCGAACTCTCCGCGCTTGGTCGTATAGTAGGGCTGATTCAGCAGGTAATCCCGCAGATGCGCCTGCGCCGGGGCTGCCCCGGCCGTCATCCCCACGGCAAGCGCCGCCCCCAACATCCAACGGGTCATCGGTGAACGCACTCCTTGGCTTTTTTGCCGCAGTTGCAGACCGGGCAGATCGCTTCCGGGTCGATGCCGGCCGGCATGAGACAGTTGCAATGAACGCATAGATGCTCTTGACTGGCGAAGCCTCGCAGATCCTGCGCATGGGCGGCGCATCCGCCCATCAGCAGCCCGACGCCCAGCAGCGCAACATGGCGCATCAGGCGACGATCTCCTCGACGTGCAGATGCGGCGGTTTGCGGGTAGTGCGTTTCGGGTCCACGTGCTGGCAGGCGCGGCACAAGCCGTAGAGCTTGTGGGTGTGCGAGAGCAGCTGGTAGCCGAACCGCCGGACCACTTCCTGCTGGATCCGCTCCACCCTCGGCTCCTGGAACTCGATGATCTCTCCACAGAGAATGCACATGAGATGATCGTGGTGCGCCTTGCCGAAGGTCACTTCGTAGTTGGGCGGGCCGTAACGGAAGTCGTGCTTCTCCACGACGCCGGCCTCATGCAGCAGCAACAGCGTCCGGTAGACCGTCCCGCGCGCGATGGATGGATCGGCCGCGCGAACATCCTTCACCAGCTCCTCGGCCGTGAAATGAAGATAGCCGACGGCGCGGCGCACCACCAGCCGCCGTTGGGCGGTGAGGCGGATGCCTTTCGAGTTCAGCAGCTCCTGGACTTTAGCGAACCGTTTCGCGGGGGTCATGCAGATCCTTCTGAGACTAGGTCTCAATGAGACTGAGTCTCAATATGCTATGGTCAAACGGCGGGGCTGTCAAGCAAGAAAAAACGCCGAGGAGGATTCTCCTCGGCGTGTGGAATTCCTGGCGGGTTACGAGGGAACGGCCTCGACTCCGGTGATCTCCGGCACCTCGGCGCGGATGGCGCGCTCGATGCCCTGCTGCAGCGTCATCATCGATGACGGGCAGCCAGAGCAGCTGCCCACCAGCCGCAGCTTCACCAGGCCGTTGACCACGTCCACGAGCTCAATGTCCCCTCCGTCCATCTGGACGGCCGGACGAATCCGATTAATGACTTGCTCCACGCGGTCCTTCATCTACCCCTCCTCGACGGATTCACCGTCGCTTCAAGCATAACATACCCGTCGCTGACGGTCAACGGACGGTTCGCGCAGCCGGACGGCCCAGGGCGGCCTTGACCGTCTCCCCGATGGCCGCCGGACTTTCGATCATGGTCACACCGGCACCGCGCAGCGCGGCGGACTTTTCTTCCACGGTCCCCTTGCCGCCCGCGATGATGGCGCCGGCATGGCCCATTCGCTTTTCTTTCGGCGCCATTTTCCCGGCGATGAACGCGAAGACCGGCTTGCGCATCTTGGCTTTGATGAACGCGGCCGCCTCCTCTTCCTCGGTGCCGCCGATCTCTCCGATGAGCACCACCGCCTCGGTCTGCGCGTCCCGCTCGAGAAGCTCCAGCAGATAGACGAAGCTGGAACCGAGCACCGGATCGCCCCCGATGCCGATGCAGGTCGACTGCCCCAGCCCGGCCTGCGTCAGCTGGTAGACCGCATCGTAGGTCAGCGTGCCGCTGCGCGAGAGCACGGCGACGGATCCGGGCTTGTGGATATAGCCGGGCATGATGCCCAGCTTGGCCGCTCCCGGCGTGATGAGGCCGGGGCAGTTGGGCCCGATGAGGCGGATGGGGGAGCCCATGAGCCGCTGGCGGATGCGCACCATGTCCAGCGTCGGAATCCCTTCGGTGATCACCACGATCAGCGGCAGCCGCGCGTCGATGGCTTCGAGCGCCGCCTGATAGGCAAACCGCGCCGGCACAAAGATGACCGTGGCATTGGCGCCGGTCTTATCAACGGCCTGCTGGACCGTGTTGAAGACCGGCACGCCGTGCACCGCGGTACCGCCCTTACCCGGCGTGACTCCGCCGACGACGGCGGTTTTGTACTCGAGCATCTTTTCCGTGTGAAAGGCGCCGGCCTGGCCGGTGATCCCCTGCACGAGCACGCGCGTATTCCTATCAACTAAAATGCTCATGCGCGAGTTCCTGCGAGCTCCACTACGCGCTTGGCGGCGGCGGCCAGCTCCTCGATGCTGATCAGGTTCAGCCGCTTGGCTTCGCCCAGCATCCGCCGGCCCTCCTCGACGTTCGTGCCCTGCAGCCGCACGACGATGGGCACCTTGACCTGCAGCTTTTCCGTCGCCTTCAGCAGCCCCTCGGCGATCCAGTCGCACCGCATGATGCCGCCAAAAATATTCACCAGCACCGCCTTCACCCGCGTGTCGGCCAGGATGATGGAAAAGGCGTTGGTGACCTGCTCGACGTTAGCGCCCCCACCCACGTCGAGGAAGTTGGCCGGCTCGCCGCCGGAGAGCTTGATGATGTCGTTGGTCGCCATGGCCAGCCCGGCGCCGTTGACCAGGCAGCCGATGTTGCCGTCCAGTCCGACGTAGGAGATGCCGATGCGGCTGGCCTTCAGCTCCAGCGGATGCTCCTGGCTTTCATCGCGGAGTGCTGCCAGCTCCTGGTGGCGGAAGAGCGCATTGTCATCCAGGATCACCTTGGCGTCGAGCGCGAGCAGCTGCCGGCTGGCGGTCACCACCAGCGGATTGATTTCAATCAGCGATGCGTCGGAGGACTCGAACAGCGTCCACAGCGCTTTGAGCATCCGCCCGCAGGCCGCGGCCGTCTCCCCCTTCAGCCCCAGCGCCGAGGCCACGCGGTTGATGACGCCTGGACTAACCCCGGCGACCAGATCGACCGGCTCGCGGCTGATCGCACCCGGCTCGGAAGCCACGACGGCTTCGATGTCCATGCCGCCGCGCCGGCTGGCCAGCACCATCGGCCGCGCATGAAACCGGTCAATCGTCATCGCAAGATAGAGCTCGGTGGCGGCGTCAATCCGCTCTTCGAGCAGCACGGCGGAAACCGGCAATCCCTCGGGCCCGGTCTGCGCGGTGCGCAGCCTGCGCCCGAGCAGTCCGGCCGCATGGGTCTTGGCTTCCTCCGCGCTGGAGGCCGTCAGCACGCCGCCGGCCTTGCCGCGTCCGCCGGCATGCAGCTGCGCCTTCACGCTGCAAACGAATGGCCGGCCCGGGCTGACCTGCCCTGCAAGCTGCTGATACGCCTGCTCCGCCTCCGCAGGGCTCTTCGCAGCGAGGCCGCGCGGGATCGGAATGCCCGCGTTCGAAAACAGCTGTTTGGCCTGGTACTCGTGGAGTTTCATGCGGGCGGCTCTTAGGAGCGCTGGTCGACGGGGACGAACCGGAGATCGCGCGGGCCGGTGTAAAGCGCGAGCGGGCGGATGAGCCGGTTGTCCGCGGTCTGCTCGATCACGTGCGCCGACCAGCCGGCCATGCGGGCGCACGCGAACATCGTGGTGAACAAGCCGGTCGGGATGCCGACATAATGCAGCAGCGAGGCGGAGTAGAAATCCACGTTAATGTAGAGCTGCTTCGCGCGCCAGACCGCCTCCTGCAGCTTCTCGGAGATCGCGAACCACTTGGGCTCTTGCGAGGTCTTCGCGAGCGCGTGGGCAATCGCCTTCAGATGCTTGGCGCGCGGATCCTCGCCCTTGTAAACGCGGTGGCCGAAGCCCATGAACCGTTTGTGGTCTGCGAGCGTTTTCTGGACATAGGGCTCCACGTTCGCCTCGGTGCCGATTTCCTCGAGCGTTTCCATCGCCTTGCGGTTGGCATCGCCGTGCAGCGGGCCTTTCAGCGAGCCGATGGCCGCCGAAATCGCGGAGTAGAAGTCGGACTTCGTGCCGGTCACCGTGCGGGCGGTGAAGGTCGAGGCGTTGAAGCTGTGATCGGCCAGCAGGACGAAATAGGTGTCGAGCGCGCGCGCATGTTCCGCCGAGGGCTCCCGGCCGTGCAACATGTAGAGGAAGTTGGCCGCGTGGCTCAGCGACGGGTTCGGGGGCACCGGCGACTGGTTCGCGAGCCGCCGGCCGAGGGCGGCCGCGATGGTCGTGGTGGTGGCGATGGCGCGGAGCGCCTTGCGCCGCATCGCCTCCGGCGCATCGTCGTCGGCGTCAGGGTCATACACGCCCATGGCGGAGATGACGGTCCGCAGTGCGGCCATGGGCATCGCGTTGGCCGGCAGCGACTGCAGGAGTGCGGCCACCGGCGGCGGCAGCGGGCGGGCCGCGAGGAGCTGGGAGGTCCATTCGGCCAGCTGGCTGCGCGTGGGCAGGGCGCCGAAGAGCAGCAGATGGCTCACTTCTTCATACGTGGCCTTGCCGGCGAGCTCGTCGATGTGGTAGCCGCGGTAGATCAGCTGGCAGCGCTGTCCGTCGACGTCGGAGATGGCCGTTTCGCCGGCCACGACGCCTTCCAGGCCTTTGCGCACGGTGGCTGAGGAGGCGGTATCGCTCATCGCGGTGAAGGGGCGAGCGTCTGCAGGCTCTTGATGCCGTCCCGCACCTGGGCGGCGGAGGCGGTCAGTGCGGCGCGCTCTTCCGGCGTCAACTCAAGCTCCACGATTTTTTCAATGCCGGGACTTCCCAGCTGCACCGGCACCCCGAGGCACACATCGCGCAGCCCGTACTCGCCCTGCAGCGCCGCGCAGACCGGCAACACCGCGTGCGTATTGTTGAGGATCGCGCCGGCCATCGCGACCACCGAGCTGGCGGGCGCGTAGAAGGCGCTGCCCTGCTTCAAGAGCGCGACGATCTCAGCCCCCCCGTTCTTGGTCCGTTCAAGCATCTGTTCAAGCTCTTGCGCCGGCAGGCGGTCGCCGAGCGGCTTGCCCTCGACGGTGATCGTGCGGCGCAGCGGCACCATCAGATCGCCGTGCGAGCCGAGCACCATCGCCTCCACACTCGCCGGCGGAACGCCCAGCCGCAGCGCCACAAAGGCGCGCAGCCGCGCTGAGTCCAGCACCCCGGCCATGCCCATCACGCGCTGCCGCGGAAACCCGCTGCGCTGCAGGGCGAGGGCGACCATGATGTCGAGCGGATTGGTCACGACGATGAGGATCGCCTCGGGGGCTGCCGAAGCCGCCCGCTCGGCGATCGGACCGACGATGTGCGCATTGGCCGCAAGCAGATCATCCCGCGACATGCCCGGCTTGCGGGCCAGTCCCGCCGTGATGATGATCATCCGGCTGCCGGCCATCGCGGCGAAATCGGTGGTGCCCTTGATGGAAACGCTGAGGCGCTCAATCGGCGCGGACTGGGTCATGTCCAGCGCCTTGCCCTGAGCCAGCCCGTCAACGACGTCGATCAGCGTGACGTGGGCCAGCCCTTTGAGCGCGAGCAAATGCGCGGTCGTCGCGCCGACTTGTCCGGCGCCCACAACGGCAACGTGCGGAAGGGCCATGCGGAAAGCTACAGGGATCCCGAGGGTGCTGTGGTTACCGACGAAACAACCCGATGCCCAGGCCGATCAGCGAGAGGCCGGCCAGCGTCCACGCCAGCCAGATGCCGGCCGCAAAAATCCACCGCACCCCGAGGGTCATGCCGGAGAAGCCGCTGAAAAACCAATCGCGCCATCCGGCCTCCGCCACGCTCGCCAATCCCGCGGTGCGCCGGTACAGACGGTGCGTGTCCCGGATCGTATGCCGTCCGGCGATAACCCCCAGGCCGACGGCCAACAAACCCGTCGCGAGGGTGAGCCCACTCATCACAGTCTGTCCCATGGGGTTGCGACACTTCAGTCTAGCATCCGTCCTCCGCGCCGTCAACGCCCAAAGGCCGGCGGAGCCGCGCTTGACAGCTTCGGGGGCTTTAAGGTAATAATGACAGCAACCCCAAGGAGGCGTGCATGGTTCGACACGGTGCTGGAATGGGACTGCTCGTCGCCGGCCTCTTGATCTTCGCCGGGCTCTCGGCTGCCGAAGAGCCGCAGGAGCGGACGATTCGAGGCCAGATCATCGATCCGTCAACCTATTTGCGGGAAGGCAAGCCTCAGGCCGTCGCGGCGCAGACCTTCGAAGCGATCGACGGGGGCCAATCCCCGGTGCTGCTCGAAGAGGGCACCGGCAATCTGTATCTCATCCTCGGAGAGAGCCCGGGACAGGATCCTGCGGCGGCCGTGTACGATTATCTGAATGAATCGGTCGGCGTCACCGGCAAGGTCTACGAGCGGGGCGGCATGCGCGGAGTCGTCATCACCGGCGCCGTCGAATCCACGGCAGAAGAAGCGCTCGAGGAGGCGCCGGCCGAACCGGCTCCGTAAGCTTGCGCGTCAGCCGACGCGCCGCAGTCCCACCTTCGGCAGCAGCCGCCGCACATCGTCGCGGTGGCACAGTTCCGTCCCCGGCGTCATCGCCGTCGCGGCCCCGCACGCAATCCCCAGACGAAACGCTTCAACGAGCGGCTGCCCTTTCGTCCATCCGTACACCACCCCGGCCACCAGCGAATCGCCGGCCCCGACGGCCGAATTGACGGTCACGGCCGGCGGCTTTGCCCTCCAGATGCCTTCGGCGCTGCCCAGCAGCGCGCCGTCGCGCCCCAGTGAAATGATGGCCGCTTTCGGGCCGCGGCGCAGCAGCTGCCGGATCGCCCGCGCCATTTGATTCTCGGATGACAGGCGGCGGCCCAGCAGCTCTTCGGCTTCTTCCCGGTTCGGTTTGACGAGCCATGGTTTGGCCGCCAGGCCATGCCGCAGCGCCGGGCCCGAGCTGTCGAGCGCCGCCGGAATTCCCCGCCGTGTCAGATCGCGGATCCAACGGGCATACACCGTCGGAGCGGCACCCGGCGGCAGGCTGCCGGAGAGCACGACACCGTCGGGCCGGCGTCCCCGCAGCAGTTGCCGGTACAGCCGCTGCAGCGCCGACGGAGAGACGGCGGGCCCGGGCGTATTGACTTCCGTCAGCGCCCGGGGCTGCCGGGTGCGGATTTTGTAGTTATTGCGCGTGGTGCCGGCCACTGGCGTGAAGTGGTGCGGAATATGCATCTCTTCCAGCAGCCGGCGAAGGATCAGTCCGTCCGCTCCGCCGGCCAGCGCGAAGGCCATTGTGCGGCCGCCGAGCTCGTGAATCACGCGGGAGACGTTGATGCCTTTGCCGCCCGGATAGCGCTGAAATGATTCCGCGCGATGCAGCGCGCCCAGCCGCCAGGCGGACAGTTCGATCCATTCGTCCAGCGACGGATTCAGCGTGACGGTGGCGATCATGGTCCGGTGGGGGGTTAGCGCGCGCCGGCGTGGCGCTTGGCCGCAGCCCGCTCGTAGACGGCGAGATAGTCGCGGGCCGACCGGTCCCAGGAAAACTCCTGGCGCATGCCACCTTGCATGAGGCGCGTCCACAAGGGCTGATCCCGGAACGCCGTCACCGCGCGCTTGACGGCTTCCACGAGAGCGGCGGCGGTGTGCGACTCGATGATGAATCCCGTCGCGGTGCTCGAGGCGATGGTCTGCGGTGTGACGTCGGTGACCGTGTCGCTGAGCCCGCCGACCTTGCGCACGATGGGCACGGCGCCGAACCGCATGCTGTACATTTGATTCAGCCCGCAGGGCTCGAAGCGCGAGGGCATCAGAAACGCATCCGCGCCGGCTTCGATTTGATGGGCCAGCGCGTTATCGAACGCCAGGTTCAGGGCCAGCCGGCCAGGAAACCGCACCGCCAGCGCTTCCAGTTGCCGGTGGTAGACGGGATCGCCGGTGCCCAGCAGCACAATCTGCAGCGGCAGCGCCATCAGCCCCTCCATCGCCTCGATGAAAATATCGATGCCTTTTTGCTCAGCGAGCCGCTGGATCATCCCGATGAGCAGATCGTGCTGCTCCGGCAGCCGCTGGCGCTGCTGCAGCGCCAGCTTGCAGAGTGCTTTGCCGGACGGCTGCTCGACGCTGTAGCGCGCGGCGATGTGCGGGTCGGTCTGCGGATTCCACTCCTCAGGATCGATGCCGTTCAAGATGCCGACCACATCCTGCACGCGCACGCGCAGCACCCCTTCGAGCCCGCAGCCGAACTCCGGCGTCTGGATTTCGCGCGCGTAGGTCGGGCTGACCGTCGTCAGCAACCCGGCGGAGACCAGCCCGCCCTTCAAGCAGTTCAACTGGCCGTAAAACTCCAGGCCGTCAACGGAAAAGAGCGCCTCGGGCAGGCCGGTCAGCGCCCATTGGTCGCGCGGAAACGTGCCCTGATAGGCAAGATTGTGGACGGTGAAGACACTGCCGACGGAGGCCAGGCGCGGATCGCGGGAGGCCGGGCCCCAGGCCAGATGCGCGCACGCCAGGGCGGCCTGCCAATCGTGGGCATGCACGATCTCCGGCAGCCATCCCAGCGCTTCCGGCAGCTGCAGCGCCGCCTGGGACAAAAAGCTGAAGCGCGCCAGATTGTCCGGATGGTCCTTGCCCTGGGTTTGATACAGGCCGTCGCGGTCATAGAGCGCGGGCTGTTCAAGCAGATAGACCGGCACCCGGCTTTGCGGCAGTGTGGTTTCCCACCACGCGCCGTCCACCGGCTGGCCGTTCATCGGCACGCGCGCGGTGCGGCCGGTGGAACGCAGCCCGAACTTCTCCCGGTTGATCTGGCGGTAGAGCGGCATCACCACCCGCACGTCGTGGCCCAGGCGGCTGAGCGCTTTCGGCAGCGCGGCAGCGACGTCGGCCAGCCCGCCGGTTTTGGCCAGCGGGTCGACTTCAGAGGCGATGAAGAGAATGTTCATGGAAGAGCGCCGGCCGCACCGGCGGCTCGGTTATGCGGCGTAGACGCGGTAGTCCAAAAACGGAAACAGGGCATCCTTGCCTTCCACGTCGGCCAGCCACCCTTCATCAATGCGGCCCTGCTGGACCGCGTCGTGCAGATGGCTGAAGCGCGCCAGGTGATGGTGCAGCCGCCGGTAGGCGTAGGTCGTATGCGTTTGCGTCTTTAAGATAAACGCCCAGTCGGACGATTGCGCCAGCACCAGCTCGCGCGCCATCTGGTTCAAGATCCGCCTCCGCAGCGAATCGGCCTGGGGAAACCGCCGGGCCGACTCCGCCATCCGCTCCGCCATGATGTGCAGATGGCGGTAAATCCAATCGTTGGCCCCGTTGAGCCAGACATCATTGTAGCCGCCGTTGCCCCAGCTGGACGGGCATGGCCGGGCGGGCTGATTCGCCGGGTGGGCGGCGACGTAGTCCGACGGTGAGACGAGCTCCAGCCCGGGGGCTTCCTCACGGGCCTTGCGGATGAGCAGCTCCAGCCAATCCGGCCCCTCATACCACCAGTGGCCGAACAGCTCGGCGTCATACGGGCTGACGATCAGCGGGGCGCGGTCGATGACCGAGCGCAGCAGCTGCGCATGCTGCAGGCGGTGCGCCAAAAACTCGGAGGCATGCCGCGAGGCGGTTTCAACGGCGCGGTCCGGATCATAGGGCTGTTTCTCGTCGGTGGGACCGGTGATCCGGTAGTATTTGATGCCGGTGTGCAGGCGCGCGCCGTCGCCGTTCAAGTACGGCCGCACATACTCGTATTCCAGATCATGGCCGGCGTCCCGGTAAAATTCCCGGTAGTCCGGATGGCCGGGGTAGCCTTCGTCTGCGCTCCAGACGCTCTTCGAGGATTCCAGGTCCCGCCCGAAGGCCGCCACGCCGGCGGGCGTGACAATCGGCGCATAGACGGCGTACTTGGGGCGCGGCGTGGCGAACAACACCCCGTGCGCGTCCGTGAGAAACCACCGGATGCCGGCCTCCTTCAACAATGCGTCAAGCCCTTCCGCGTAGCCGCATTCCGGCAGCCAGAACCCGGCGGGCTTGCGGCCGAACGCCTGCTCGAAGGCCTGCACCCCGAGGCGGATCTGCGCCCGCACCGCCTCGGGCTGCGGCATGAGCAGCGGCAGAAACCCGTGGGTGGCGGCGGAGGCGATCGGCTCCAGCACGCCGCGGTCGGCCAGGTCGCGGAACGGGCGGATGAGATCCCGCCGGTAGGTGTCCGCGTACAGCCGGCGCGCCGTCGTGAGCCGGTGGCGATAGAAGAGCGCCAGGCGGTTGAACGGCGGCAGCCAGCGCGTGCGCTGCACCTCTTTTTCGCACAAGTCGATCAGCTTGTCGACGTGCCGGAGATAGCGCGACTGCAGCAGGGGATCGGAGAACATCGCCAGCAGCGTCGGCGTGAAGGACATCGTCACGCGGAACGGAATGCGCTCATCGGCCAGCCGCCCGAAGCGCTCCAGCAGCGGCAGATAGGTTTCCGTGATCGCCTCGAAGAGCCACCGCTCTTCGAGGAAATTCTCATGTTCGGGGTGGCGCACGTACGGCAGATGCGCGTGCAGCACGAGGGCGAGCGAGGCCTGTGCCGCCATCACGCGCCTCCCTTGCCGCGCGGCCGGCTGCGGCGCACCGGCATCATCGGCTTGCCGGTCTCCGGGGCCAGCGATCCGGCCCAGGCCAGGGTCACCAGCGGGGTGACGGTTTTCATCTCGCGGCCATCCGGCGAGGTCACCTCAATGGTGATCGTCTGCGTGCCGCTCGGCAGCGCGACGCGAAGGCTGAAGCTGCCGTCTTTGCGCACAGCGACCGGCTGTCCCTGCACCAGCACGGAGGCCTTCGGCTCGGTGGCGCCGTGGATCACCAGGTCGGTGTCCACCCGGCACCAAAATCCGCGGACCGCCGAGCGGCCTCCCGGACTCGTTCCGGCCGACGAGGGCATGGCCGTCGAGGAAAGCGGCTGCGGCCCGCTGGTCCATCCGGCCGGACTGGACCCCAGGCCGATGGCGGCCGAGGCGCCGAACAGTTTCCAATAGGCGTCCTCGGTCATCGCCCAGGCCGGATCCACCGTCTCCGAGGGGCCGAACCGGGGTGCGGTGACGCGGTGGGAGCCGGCGAGCCGGAGAAACCGGCCGGTGTTCGCCAGCAAGCCCAGCTCCGCGCAAAACGAGCGGCCCGGACCGTTGGTGGGAATGTACCAGTTGGTCGCCAATCCGGAGAGGCTGATCTCCATCGCCGGCGCGTGCGCCGGGTCCGCCTGCTCCGTCACGTCATAGACGCGCAGCACCGATTTGAGCCCGGCGATTTCATGCGGCAGCAGCTGGCCGCGCGCGGCGCGCTCGGTGTCGGGCTGCACTTCCCAATAGGCGTAGAGCCACCACGGATCTTTCACCATCAACACGAGCCGGTCCACGCCGTAACGGGTCGGGATGGAAAACTGCTCTTCGAGATGGTTGAACGCTCCGGACGAGGGCGCAGCCGGTGGCAGAACGGGTTGGGAACCGGCGGAGGACGTGGGGTTGGCAGCGCGCGGCGAACGCTGCGCCGGCAGGCGTGCGGCCTTGGGCACGATCGACCGGCGCGGCACCGGGGCAGGCCGTTTGGCCTCAGGCGGAACGGGCTTGGGGGCTTTGGCGGGACGGCGCTTCATGACACGTTATTATACCCCGCCTGCGGTTCCGCCGCCCGTCACGCCGGCGGGGATTCGTGCGCGCGCCATCCAAGCCGGAATAGTTGCACGAGCGACTGCCGGGACCCGCGGTTGAGGAGATAGCCGGCCGCGATCACGAGATACACGCCCGCCAGGACCGTGCGGATCTCCGGAGACGGAAACAGAAACTGCAGGAGAAACAGCGCGACCAGCAGGATGGCTTCGCCGAGCCCGAAATTCAGATTGGCGAGAATCACGAGGGCCAGCAGCGACTGTGCGGCGGTCAGAAACAGCTCCTCGCACTGCCGGCCGTCCAGCGGCATGGGCTGCAAATGCCCGCCCGAGATCGAGTAGACCAGCGGCAGCATGCCGACCAGCAGCGTCCACTGATTCACCTTGGAGGAGATCAGTGTGCCCAGGCCGGCTGTCGCGTTGGACCGCATCGCGAAGATGATCGCGACGATAAACTCCGGCGATTCGGAGGCCAGCGGTGCCAGCCATTGGATGAGGATGAACTCCTCGACGCCGAAGCGGCGGGCATTCTCGAGCAGGCCGTTGGCGAAGGGCTCGGCGGAGAGAAAGATCGCGTAGGCCGGCAGCAGAAACAGCAGGACGGTGACCAGTCGCCGCCAGCGGCGCGGCAGCAGCGCGATCCGTTCCGGCGGGCCGGCCAGGCCAGGCTCTTCGACATGGCCCTTGGACGCCGCACGAATGTAAAAGATGAAGAGCCCAATGAAACACAGCGTATCGACGATCGAGAGGGTGCGCTTGAGCGGCAGGAGGAAGGCGTAGCCGGTCGCGATGAACAGCGTCAGCAGCTCCAGCCGCTGCTCCGGCCGCACGATAATGGCGCGCCGCTTCGTCGAGTACCATGAGGCCAGCAGCACGGCCGACCAGCCCATTCCGATCAGCAACCGGTTGGCGCCGGTCATGTTCGCCGCGGCGTAGGAAATATAGGCCGGGTCTTTCGCGGCCTGCCACGCCAGGTACATGTCCACCGCGTACTCCGGCAGCACCGCCACCAGCGCGAGAAACGCGAGGGCCAGCGCCTGCGAGATTTCCATCTGCGCCAGCTCGGCGCCCCACGACAGCAGGGCGGCTGAACCGAAAATCGCCAGGCCGGGCAGGATGGTGGACCAGAGCGGGCCGAGCTGCTCGTGCGGAATCCGGTGGGCGATGATCCACTGGCCGGCGAGGGCCAGCGCAGCGGCCAGCATCACAAAATCGCGCACCCTCGCGAGCCGGGAAGAGGGCGTCGTCATGCGGATGGAGGAAAGTTTGAAGCGGCCGGCGGGTTAGGAACTGACGACGTCGCCGACGACCGGCTCGACCTTCACGCCCTTTTTTTCCAGAAAGGCGACCGCCTTTTTCAGGCTGTCTTCCGGCCCTTCGAGCTCGAGCGTGACTTCCCCGACGCTCTCCGTCACCCGGGCGCGCCGGATGTTGGGAATCACCTCGTGCTCTTTGGCCATCATGTAGATGACCGGCTCTTTGATGAGATGCTGCGGAAAAATCAGCGTCACTTGCTTCCTGGCCATGCTGCTGCTTCCTCCTAGTGAGCGTTCAGTGAGCGCACGCCGCCGGCGTATCCTGGATCAGCCGGTGGATGGTCGGGGCCTCGCCGCAGATCGCGCAGTCTAGCTGCCGGCGGACCGGCACCTCGCGCGCGCGGCTGGCCGCCCCGTCAAACACAAACAGCCGGTCGGTAAGCGGCTGCCCGATGCCGGTCATGAGCTTGATGGCTTCCTGCGCCATGACGCTGCCGATAACACCGGCCACTGCCCCGATGACGCCGGCTTCCTGGCAGCTGGGAATCGCACCGGCTGCCGGTGATTCGGGAAACACACAGCGGTAACAGGCGCTGCGGCGCGGCAGGATGGTGAAGACCTGGCCGCCGGTATGGATGACGCCGCCGTGGACGAGCGGCTTGTTCAGCAGCACGCAGGCGTCGTTGACCAGATACCGCGTCGGAAAATTATCCGAGCCGTCGAGGATGATGTCGTAGCCGCGCAGCAGCGCGTCGGCATTTTCCGCATTGAGCGCCGCCTGAATCGCGTCGATCGCCACGCCGGGGTTGAGGGCGCGCAGCCGCCCGGCGGCCGATTCCACCTTGGGCCGCCCCACGCTCTCGGTCGCGTGCAAAATCTGCCGGTGCAGATTGCTCAGCGCCACCGTTTCAGGATCGATGATCCCCAGGCGCCCGACGCCGGCCGCGGCCAGATACAGCGCAGCGGGCGAGCCCAGACCGCCGGCGCCGACGACGAGTACCGAGGCGTCCAACAGCCGCTGCTGGCCCGGCACACCCAACTCGGGCAGAATGAGCTGCCGGCCGTATCGAGCAATTTGCTCCTTCGCCAACCCCACGG
>Ga0209515_10001048_pt1 | contig 47855 bp, 48 predicted proteins | sample Subgroupgradi54m_FD_187454 | JGI IMG/M metagenome (GOLD analysis project Ga0209515, IMG submission 187454) | Subsurface groundwater microbial communities from S. Glens Falls, New York, USA - GMW60B uncontaminated upgradient, 5.4 m (SPAdes)... ... | reverse complement strand
CCCGCCTGATAAACGAGGTCGGCGCTCGGATTGAAGCCTTGAATCCAGGTGTCGAACAGTTGAATCGACGCGAACGACGCTTGGCTGGTCCCGAGCAGATCCATCAGCCGAAATTGCTTGTCGATCCGGAACGTGGTGACGACTACGTTCTTCGTCTGGATACCACCAAAGCCTGGCAAGGCTCCCCCGAAAAAGTTCGAGCCAACGTTATACGGCACCTTTTTCTGATATGCCAATTCGGCGGCTACGACTGCATCGATTGACGGAACCTCTGTACTGGCGCTGACACCGAAAACATTGATCTTCGGGAAGATGAAATCGCCCGCCCCACCGGTCGGCGCCTTACCCCCATACGGCGCTACAAACGCTGAGTTGACGATGGGATTGGGGTTAAAGGTATTCAAGTACGACAGCGCGTAATCGACCTTGGCTACCGAGCCCGTCCAGCGCAGACCGCCGGTTACGTCATTCACGTTCCCGTTTGGATGGTGGTAGTCCATGTTCAGGAAACCCGGCGCCAGGAAGTCGAGTCCGTGATTGGGCTGCTGAGCCCAACGCCCGCCGCTCAAGTCATATGAAATACCAATATCTTTGCCACGGTCGAGTCCGGGCCGCACGATGAATTGCATGCTGCCGCCCAATTCCGGCGCGTCGACGCTGGCATTGATCAGAAAGAGCGGCTTTCGCAGTTCGTCGTTGTCTTTTTCGAGAAACGATCGCCAACGGAAGTCGTACCCGTTAATCAGATCGGTCGGGTGAAAGAAGTCGGTTTCACCCCACGCCACTTCCTGCTTGCCAATACGGAAGTGCACCCTCGGAGACAGATTGAAGTCGGCGTAGAGTTCGCGCACCTCGGTCTGGTTGTAGATGTCCAGAATGCTGCTGCCAGGGCCTCCTGGAGAGTGTGTCTGGTTGGCGCTCTCCAAATCTCGCAGATAGGGGGTGCGGACTTCGCGATCGGCTCGCACAATCGCTTTCCACTGGACCGGACCGGTCGTCGCGTCGGCATTGAGATTAAGCGACCCGCGCAACATTGACAACTTCCCTTTCCCGCCAATGGGCGCGCCGTTGGCGTCTGGCTCCGGGCGGTTCTGCAGATTGACGGATGCCCACGTGCGCACGTAGCCACCGAGCTTGAAACTGAAGTCGTCCGCTTTTGATACTGCGGCATCCGGAGCAGGTGCATCCGCGCCGGCCGCCGAACAAACACCCCATGCGACCCCGACTGCGATTCCCGCCGAAGTACGGCGCACTTTTCCACCGAACCTGCTCGTCACTTGTTTCAAAATTGTTCCCCTTTCTGGAGATCCGTCGCGTGTTACAAAATTCGGCTCCGGACCCATTCCGGCGCCGGGAATGGGACTGGCTAATTGGCCATCGCTCCAGCCGCATTCACCAACCCTTTGTCTGACTGCATCCCGACATCCGCGTGATTGCCTATGACGAATCTCGGACGGAACACATAGACCATCGCGGGCATCAGGAACAGGGCGCTGGCCGCCGAGATTCCCAGCCACAGCGCCATCAGAAGCGCCATCTCGGCCTGAAAACGCAGCGAGGAAAAGCTCCAGAGCACGACGCTCACAATCAACGTTGAAGCCGTAATCAGCACTCCTCGCCCCGCCCCACTCAGCGATTTTGCGATTGCTGCGAGCAAGGTTCCGCTTGGATGCGCCTCGAGTTCCTCAGTGATGCCATCCACGATGTAGAAGGCATAGTCAACTCCCAGCCCGATTCCGAGTGCTGCCACCGGTACCGTATTGATATTCATGCCGATACCCATTGCCACCATGAACGCGAACGTGAGCGTATTCGCCAGAATTACCGGCACCATGAAGAAGATGCCCGCAATCATGGATCGATAGGCAATCGCGCAGCACAAGGCCAGCACCAACAGGGCAAAGGCAATGCTTTCGATCTGTCCGGAGAGCAGGACCTCGTTGACTGCCGCCAAAACACCAACGAGACTGCCAGCCAGAAGGTACTGACCCTGCTCGAGCGGATGATCCGCGGCGAACTCCTTGACGCGGGCGATGGCCGTCCGAATAGTCGAACCCTGATGGTCGCGGAACCAGAACATCACCGCACCGTTCTGGAATGAGGTGTCCGCAAATCGCGCGATATCGCCAGGATCCGAACTGCTGGTCAGCACATGAAGCAGTTCACCGTTCTCCGATGCGGTACGGCCTGACTCTTGATATCGTGGGTTTCCCTCGCGCATCGTCTTCTGCACGAGTGGGTAAATGTCAGCCAGTGAGACGCTGCTTCCGACTTCAGGCTGTGCTGCCATGAACTTCTGCAAGTGGCTCATGCTGCTCACGACAGCCGGGTCTTTGAGCGCGTCGGGTTTGTTTCCGGCGAAGACTACGAACATCGGGTCCGAGCCGTGGAAATGTTCATTTATCGCCGCCGCGTCCTGGTTGTACATGGCACTCGGCCACAGAATCGGCGAGCCGGGATTCGCGTCCCCGACGGTCAATCGAAACGCGTAATATCCGGATACAAGGAAGACCGTCGACGCGGCGGCCAGCACACCATAACGCCAGCGGGTGCGGACGACTGCGACACTCACCGCCAGGACCCGGTCAAGGAACGGCGCGATATTAATTCTGTGCGCATATCGGCGCGGGTGCGAAATCCAGGAGAGCAGCACGGGCGTCAGAACTACTGCGCTAACGGCGATAGTCAGAACCCAGATAGTTCCAATAATCGCCACTTTCTGCATCAGTGTGATGGGAGTGAGAAACACGACCGCCATGCACCCGGCATCCGCAATCACGCCGAGCATCCCGGGCTTGAGCAAGGCATACATGCTCGCCTTCGCGGCTGCCGTCGCGCTTGTGGCGCCATTCTTGATCTCGTCGTCGAAGCGCGTGACCAGTTGTACGGAGTGGGAAATCGATCGTGCGGTAATTAGAAAAGCGACGACGATCACAATCGGATCAACGTTGAACCCAAGCAACCGTGCGCTGCCAAGCGCCCACGTCGCGCTGACAAGCCCAGCAAGAAAGGGGAGCAGTGTGCCGCGCCAGGTCCTCGAACTGATGAACAGGAGAGCGACCAACAGGCCGATCGTCATCAGGAAAATCTCGAACGTCTCCGGCAGATAATGGTTCACCCACCCAAACAGCATCGGCTCGCCGACGACTCGGATCTTGATTTTCGAGTTTGAGTTGCGCGCGGTGATTTGCTGAATTTGATCAAAGACCTTCTTGTAGTCGATCCGATGGTCGTAAAAGTCCGCGCTAATTAACGCGGCCTTCAGATCGGTCGAAACATAGATGCCGTAGACCAGCGGATTGTCCATTGCTGCCTGTTTCAGAGCGGCAATCTGCACGTCCGTCGTGGGAACGTCCGGCCACATCAGTGGCTTGAAGTCGATACCGTTCGTCGATCCGCGAACATCGCGGAGCTTCCGGGTCGCCAGCGACACAATTTGAAATTGATTGATTGCATCGACCGTCTGCAGTTCTTTCGTGACTTTCTGAACGACCCCGAGAACCTCGCGATTGAAGATGTCGCCCTGCTGAACCTCGACCGCGATGCTGACTACATTCGATCCGCCGAAACTTTGCTTGAAGCGCTCGTGCACCGCTACGTAAGGATGATCGCGCGGTAGCAGATCGTCGAGATCTGTCTTCACGGACACGTTCATGGCGAAATAGCCCAGTACCGCCGTCAATATGGCAATCACCATCACGACGCCGACTCTGCGCCGGATGCAAAATTCCACAAAGTATCTCTGCAGCTCCATCAACTTCATCGCTGTCTCCATAGCCTTTCTTGTGACGTCCGATGTCAGAAGTTAATTCGACAAGACGCGAAAATTCGATCCCGCCAGGTAATAGCGATGTGGCTCGAATGCGATCCGGGTGTGCCATGCACGATCGCTGTCACCGGCTTGCGCGGCATGCAGGTCCGGACCCGCGCCGGAGATGTGAATGACGGCGCCGCGGTCACCGACGGCGACCCAGCGCTTGCCATCCCACACCACGTCGAAAAGATGTTCTCGCGTAGCGGGTGGAATCACGCGCCACGTTGCACCACCATCGACAGTCGCCAGCATCACGCCGTCCAGGCCGACCGCAACGCCTTGGCTCGCGTCACGGAACGTGATGGCCATCAGACTGGTCTTGACGGGCGACGCGATGTCTCGCCAGACAGTGCCGCCATCCGTTGATTGGCGGATGCGACCAAATTCGCCGACCAATGTCAGTTGGCTGCCGACTATTGAGATGTCGTTCCACGCGTTGTCCTCTTCGGGCAGCTTCCTTGACCATGTCGCCCCGAGGTCATTGCTCAAGAACACGGCGCCGGCTTCGCCCACCGTCCAAGCCTGTGCGTCGCCAACACTACGCACCCGAATCAGTTTGTTGGCGATCCGCGAGCGCGGCAACTTCACTTCCTGCCAGCTTGCCCCGCTGTCGCAAGTTCGAATGACCACGCCGCCATTGCCGACAGCCACCGCGCATTCGCTGCTCCAAGCCGCAATGTCTTGCAAGTTTTCCTGCACCGGGGTGCGCTGCAGTTGCCATGACGCGGCCGCATCAGCGCTCTTCCATACCTTTCCATCCGTGCCCACGGCCCACACCGTGCCGGCACTGGGAACAGCGACGCCATAGATCAGATCGCCCCGACCCATGGCAGGCGGTACCACCGCGGCTCCAGAAGCGGTTGGCTTTATGAATACTGCGCAATAGAGCAGTCCGCTGACAATAAGCAGCGGTAGTGCCGACATTACGCATCTGAGTGCGCGCCCCATGTTGATTTCCTTGTCTCCGTCGAGTCTGGCCGTGCATTGGCACGCGCCTATAGCTTGGCAATGACGCGCCGCGTTTTCGCTTTCAATACTTGCGAACTCTGTGGCTCATATTTGCAATTGGCGAGGGCGGTGCCGCAGGTAGCCAGAGATGACTGAATTGCGTGGCAACGACATCGTCATACGCGGGATCTCCCCGAAGGAGGCCTTGGCTGCGCGCAAACGCGTTCATTGCAGCCACCGTCTTTGGCGTGATTGATGCGTCGTAAAAAGGCAGGTCTCGTCGGATCAGCTCCGTGATGAGCTCCGCCTCTTCAGGGGGAAAGAGCGCCTTTCCCACCTTCGCCGCGAGCGTCACGTCGTGGCGCAAAGCACATTGCGTCGCCACGATGGCACGAATCACCGCTTCGACGCTTTGCCGCTCGGCGGCTATCAATTTGTCCGTTGCGACGACCGAGGCGAATGTGTAGTGAAACGGCTCTTGAAATGCGCCCTCGCGCCGCACGTCGCGCACGATCTTGCCGACGCCTCTGCGCACGGCCACTTCGGCGCCCATTCCGTTGGCCCAGAATGCATCGATGTCGCCGCGCTCGAGTGCCGCCGCCGCCGTCACACCGAAGTTGACGCCTGCGGCGCGCGTGCCAGGCACCGGTGCAATTTGAATGTCGTCGCGCGCGGGATCAAGGCCTGCGTCGGCGAGCAAACCGCGCAGTCCGAAGTCGACCCAAGGGGCAGCGCCGACTTTGCGCCCCTTGAGCATCTCGAGACCGCCCGCTTCCTTCCACAAGTCGCTTCTGACGACCAGAAACCAATACATGCCCTGCGCTTGCGCACAAAGCAGCTTTGCCCCGCGCCACTCCGAAAATGCAGCGAGTGCGGAATGTGCCGATCCGGCGACCAGGTCGACCGCACCAGCGCGCAGTGCCTCGTAGGCAGCGCTGACCGGAAAGATCAGTTCGACTGACACATCCAGCCCTTCCCGAGCGAAGAAGCCGAGCTCCGCCGCCGCCAACGCCGGGAAGTACGAGTTGGAGATCATGTCTGGAACCGCGAGCTTCATGGCTTTCCTCTGCAATGCTCAAAACTCTGCCGCGGCCGAGCGGGCAGCGCGGCCTGGAGCCGGTGCTGATCGATCAGCGGGCGCTTTCGTCGTAGTAGTGGATTTCGTAGAGCAGGCAACCGCGTTCCGACTTGAAGGGCCCGTGAAAAGCGCCCGGCGGACGGCATGCATAGGTCGGAGCAAGAAAGCTTTCCCCACCCTCGCCGTTCTCGTCGACGCCGACAGTCAGATCGCCCGACACCAGGTACACCTCTTCCCAGTGGTCATGCACAAACGGCTTGGTTGTGTAGGCGCCCGGCGCGAAACGCAACAGGCGAGTCCGGCTGCCCGACTTCTTCTTCTCGTCGATGTCGCTCGCGAGGGTCTTTTGCGCGATCCCCTGCGGATATCCCGCAGGCACAACCCACCCCGTGTCCATATCGAGCCGCACGAACTCGATGTGTGGTTTATTCATTGGCATTCACGGTCTCCTTGAGAGTTACGTAGTTCTGAGCGGGGCTCACCCGGCCACGGGAAGGCTGATCACGTCATATCGATGCGAAATGGCTCGCCCCAGGACTGGGTCCTCGATCTCGAAATGGAAGCGCCGGCTTGGCCGAATGCCACCGATAGCGGCGAGCGTTCCACAGAACATCACCGTGCCATCTGGCAATGACGTACCGCCGCGGTACCTGGTCGCCAAATCGTCTGGAGAGCGCATGCTCGATACGGCGCCCTCCTGATAAAGACACAACTCGCCGTTTTCCAACAGATAAGACCGCAGCACCAATCTGTCCCAATGCGGAGCCACGTCGTCCCATTCCCACAGCACCGAGGCGATGGGCTTTTCACACATCTGCTTGGATACCGTCACGCCATAGGTCTCTACCTGCCGGTCGGTGTGATCGGAACCCACGCCGACATACAGACGGCCGCCAGCTTTGACCAGAACGAACTCCACTTCGCCACTCGACTCGCCACCCACGACTTCGATGAATGGCGCGAACGAAAGACGGCTTGCCGCAACCCGGTAATAGATTGGCGTCGATGCAGGCCGCTGCACCCCCAATGCCTCGAGCTCCGCAATGTGCTTCTCGAGTGCGACAGCATCGCGCCCGGTCCATCCGGCAATCACCGCATCACGCACCTCGATTTCGCGCTCATGTGCTCCGGACTTCTCCTCGATCCGAAACTTCAAAGTTCTCTCATTCACGATCTTCTCCAGGAAACATTCGCAAGCTCGGCGTCCGATCAATGAGGCATTCCCAGCAACTGTGTGCTGCGTTCCCGAAGCAGTGCCGAGTCGCTTTTCAAGGCGCGCTCGAGGCACATGTCGATGTAGTCTCGGTCCCGCCGCAGGCGAGACAGGTCGACCCACCAACCTATTCCGGCCATGAGCCACTTGAAATCGACCAAATTGACAAAAGCGTTGCTTCCATCCGCAAATTGCGTCTGGGTATTCATGGAATCTCCATTTCGGCACCTGTTGCGATGCCAAGGCGGGGGCCTACGCGTCTGTCACGCGCACAGGCCGTCTTTCAGGACTGCAGTGAAGAAGCCGCGGTAAACCTCGTCCGGCACCGACAGAATGGTCTTCTCGATAGCCGGATGCCGCAGCAGACGTTCTCTGTACGCAAGAATGTGGCGATAGGTTCGAAACGCCGTGTCGTCTGATAGCTCCGCGATGATCGGCAGCAGGCGCAGCTGCGGCGCGAACATCGCATCGACGATCGAAAGCTCTCGGCCCAGGAAGAACGCGTCCTTGCGAGCCAATTCGGCGTCGAGGTGCGCGAGACCATGAAACAGCTCCTTGCACATCTGATGCTTGCGCGCGAGTTCTGTCTCGAAGTGCACCACGCGAATGTCTTTGTCCATCAATTCGCTGTCGGCGAAGTGAATCCACTGGCGCGCATACGCCAGCTCTCCTGCCGATGTGGGCATCATGGGCACCTGGGGCCAGACATCGTTGATGTACTGGCAAATCACACCAGACCCAAGCATCGTGTGCCCGTTGTGCACCAACGCGGGAACCTGGCCTTTGCTCGAAACTGTCAAGAACTCCGGTGGGCGCTTTTCGCGCGGCAGAAGCAAGTCGATTTCAATGCCCGTGTATTCGACGCCCTTGTTCGCCAGGGTGATGAATACCCGCTGACACGTCGGCGAGATGGCGTTGATGTAGATGACCGGCTTTTCCATGACTTCTTCCTTAACTGATTGAGTTGCAGAGCGGCGACGCCAAGGGTCGTCGCTTCCGGCCTAGAGGGTCTTCACGTACTCGACGTGTTGAGGGAACTCTGACTTGAGAGCCACCTTGCCGGCGTCGAGCATGTGCTGGCGAAATTCGTAGCCGTTGCCCGGCTTGACCTTCATGACATAGGTGTCGCGGCGAGGAACGTCTGGCCAGTGCCCGGGCTGCGGGCTCCTGCCTTCCTCCGCGATGGCCATCGGCATGTCGTCGTCAATTGCGGGCTCTTTCGTCAGCGTTTCCACCGTGTTCCATGCCGCTTCGAGCGGAATGTTCTGCGGGTCGAAGAAATACAGCGACCACTGAAAGCCATGATCGATCGGCCCGACCGCCTCGATGCCAGCCGCCTCCAGCTTTTCCTTCAGATAGAACAGATCTTCGGGATGATCGACATCGATCGAAACGTGGTCGTAGCCCAGCGGCTCCTTCGTCGGCGAGCCATGAAACTTCTTCTTCATCGGCTCGGCGCCGGCGTACTCGAAGAACGCGATGTGATTTGGACCGGTGCGGAAGAAGTAGTGGCGGAATCCGCCGTGGCCAATGCCCATCTCGAGCTCCATGCCGAGCAGATCGCGATAAAAGCGAATCGTCTTGCCCATGTCGCTGGTGATGAAAGCAAGGTGGTTGATGTGCTTGAGTACCACGGTCATCTCCTGAATCAAATCGGGTCTGAAAGTCGGCGCGGATCGAAAGCAACGACCCGCTGCGCCTTGTAAGCAGAGTCGTCGTGCGAGCAGTTTGGCTCAGCGGCTCCCGCGACAGAAGATGCGCGTTCAGAACCTCACTGATGCCAAATTCACTCGCAATCCGCAGGCCTTGCAATGCGCTCTGCGACCACCGACGCCACCTGTTGCAACGTACGATCTATGTTAGTCAACTAGTTGTGTTTGGTAAAGCTAGGGTGTACACTTACCCTGCGATGTACGAACTGTGCCGGCGGGCCGATCGCCTGCGCACCGCCACTGTCAGCCGTGCATTGCCGCAACGGCCAGACCTCTTCCTACACACTGGAGACACGCATGAACGCGACCGGCGATTTCCCGACGATGACCAAGGAGCAGCGCAAGCAGATTGCACTGGAGTACATGAAGGGGATCGATCGTCCCTCGGAAATCATGCATCTCTTCGCCGATGACGCGGAGGTCTGCTTCCCCAAGTGGGGCATCGCAAGCGGACGCGATCAGATTCTCAAGCTGTGGGGCGACATTGGTTCGATCATCGGAGCGCTGAAGCACGACTACGCGCACTTCAACTTCTACTCGGAGGGCGACGTTCTGATCGTCGAAGGAAGCAGCTTTGGCCAGACCAAGGACGGTGTTCGCTTCCGCTCAGGCCTGACCCATGCGGGTCTGTTCACCGACATCTTCGAGATTCGCAACTTCAAGATCCAGCGGCTCTACATCTATCTCGACCCGGACTACTGGGGTGCCAATACCGCTCCGTACCCGTGGCTGGCGCGCGACGAGACCTGGCCCAAGCGGGGTGAGTGGGCAGATGGCGGGGGCGCCGCGAGCGAGTCGTGGTCGGCGTGACGCTGGCGGCGTGCGATCGCGGCAGGGACGCCCATTGCTGAGCGCCCCCGCGCAGAGCTCAGTGTGTGCAATTGATGCTCTGGGCTCCCACCTCGGCTATTCGACGCCGAAGCGCACATCGGGCCCGACGTGATAGTCCACACGGGGGTTGTCGGCCATGTCTTCAGATGATCGCAGGTGCGAACACGACGAGCTGCCAAGCAGCTTGGCCCGGGTGAAGGCAATATTCGAGAACGCGGGCGTCGGGCTCGGCGTGCTCGGTCTGGACGGGAAATACCTCGAGGCGAATCAATACTGGTTGGACATGCTCGGCTACTCGTTGGAGGAGCTCCAGGCGCGGACCAATTGGGACACGACGCACCCCGAAGATGTCGGGATCACAAGCGACAAGATCCGCGCTCTGAAAAATCGCGAGATCGATCACTACATCGTCGAAAAGCGGTTCCTGCGGGGGGATGGCAGGGTCTTCTGGGCGATGGTTTCGGTGACGCCGATCTTGAACGAGGCAGGAGAGGTGGAGTCGCTCGTCGGCGTCATCGCCGACATCAATGACCGCAAACGCATGGAGCAGGAGATCAGCGCCGCCAATCAGCGCTTGAGCGCGCAGCTCGAGCAGATCCGAGAGCTGCGGCTCGCCGAGCAGGTCGCGCGCCAGGCCGCCGATGCGGCGAACCAGGCGAAGAGCCAGTTCCTCGCCAACATGAGCCACGAGTTGCGCACGCCGCTGAACGGCATCCTCGGCTATGCGCAATTGCTGCTCAACGATGCCGGCCGCGACGAACGCACCGCGACTGGGCTCGACATCATCCGCCAAAGCGGCGAATTGCTGCTCACGCTCATCAACGACATCCTCGACGTGGCGGCGATCGAAGCCGGCAAGATGTCGCTCCACCCCGAGGCGGTGGATCTCCCGGCCTTCCTGCGCGCGGTCACCGACATCGTTCGCGTCAAGGCCGACCAGAAGAATCTGCTGCTCACGCTGCACACCGCGCCGGGTCTCGCGCAAACCGTGCATGTCGATGAGAAGCGCCTGCGCCAGGTGCTGCTGAACCTGTTGAGCAACGCGGTGAAGTTCACCGACGCCGGCGAGGTGCAACTGCGGGTTCATCCCCTGGCCCCTGCAGGTGCCACGGTGCGCTTGCGCTTCGAGGTGAAGGACAGCGGCATCGGCATCGGCCCCGAGCAGCTCGGGGCGATCTTCGAGCCGTTTGTGCAGGCCCCCGACGTGCAGCGCCGTTTCGGCGGCACCGGCCTGGGCCTGTCCATCAGCCGGCAGTTGCTGGGCCTGATGGGCAGCGACATCCACGTCGACAGCCGCGTGGGCCAGGGCAGTTGCTTTCGCTTCGACCTGGAACTGCCCGTCGAAACCGTCGCGACGCATGTAGCGACGGCCGCGCCGCGCCGCATCGTCACTGGCTATGTCGGTGCGCGGCGCCGGGTGTTGGTGGTGGACGACATCGCGGCCAATCGCATGCCACTGGTGGACCTGCTGGCGCCGCTGGGCTTCGAGGTGTTCCAAGCCGACAACGGTCAGACTGGCCTGGAGCTGGCCCAGACGTTGCGGCCTGACCTGATTGTGATGGACGCGGTCATGCCGGTGATGGACGGCCTGAACGCGACACGCCGCTTGCGTGCCATGCCGCAGACCCAGGGCGTGCCCATCATCATCGTCTCGGCCGGCGCCACGGCGGATGACCAGCGAAACGGCCTGGAGGTGGGTGCGAACGCCTTCCTGCCCAAGCCCCTCGACATGCACCTGTTGTTGGTGGAGATCGGCACCCTGCTCGAGCTGACGTGGCTCCCCGACGCGAGTGACGCACCGGCCGGCGGCGCAGCGCCGCCGTTGATGGCTCCGCCCGCGGAAGAACTGGAACTCCTGTATCAGCTCGCCAAGACCGGGAACATGCGCCGCATCCGCGAGCGTGCCGACCACCTCGCGAGCCTGGGCACCGAATACCACGGCTTCGTCGACACGTTGCTCCAACTGACGGGCCGCTTCCAGTCGCGCGCCATCCTCGACCTGGTGGCGCAGTGTCAGCAACAGGCATCTCAGCGCTGAGCGCAGACTAGCCGCCGGCAACGCAGCGCAGTCTGCCCATTGGATTTCCTCGACTGAATTGATTTCGTAGCGATTGAGCGTTTGTCAGGTGGCAATATGGTTGTCATCGCACGCGGCAGCGTACGTTCGCGCGATGAAGCTGGGCGGGTGTTCTCCATGCATCATTGTTGCTCTATGATCTATTGACATTTCAGTTGGAGATCGCCATGGCGACAAAGACCGTATCAAAGAAGCTTTCACGCGCTGAACTAATTCAGGAACGTTCTCGCCTCGAGATTGAGCGCCAGCGTATTGATGCGGAGATTGCCGCTCAATCCAGGGAAGACCTGCAAAGCTTGGTGGACGCATTTACGATGCACCTGCGAGAGAACGATTTCTCCCTCGCTGATGCTCTGCAGTTGCTGGGTAGTAAGAAGGCTCGGGGCAAGCGTGGGGTCGCTGCGCCAAAGGTGAAGGGCTACGAGGCTGGCGTTACCTACAAGAACCCCAATGGCGATCAGAGTTGGGTCGGTGGTACGAAGGGGCCGAAGCCCAGGTGGCTCACGGACCTATTGAATAGTGGAAGCAAGTTCGAGAGCTTGGCTGTCAAGAAGTGAGTTTTCCGCGGACGTGCCCGAACTGCGGCAGCACATGCTTCCGAACAAGGAACGTGCATCGCCCTTCGAGCTCGTCCAGCAACTCCACGTAGCACTCCCGACCTTCTTCCGACACCGTCCCAATAGACAGCAATGTCGCGGCGCTCAAATCCGTGGACTCGGTGTCCATCCATACGCGCGTGGTGTGCATCAACGCCTCTCTGCCTACATCAGGGCCGAACGACACCTCGGTGTGGACGCTGTCCTTGGTGATGCACGCCACCAGCTCTTCAATCTTGCAGCGCGTCTTCATGGCACACATAGCAATGCACCGCAATCGCCAGCACGCGGTCCGCTGGCTCGCCTTGCTCCAGCGCGACGCGCGGAGTGCGACCTTGGAATACTCCAAGAGGCGTCTCGAGCCAGGCAAGCATGGCGATTGCGTTCCCTTGCAGAGCGGCACCCAACTGCTGGACGACTGGCCAGACCGGGCCATCGAACTGCCAACGCGGGAACCGCAGGCCCAGCGCGGCATGCTCGACGGCAATGACGCGCGGGCGCTTCAAAGCAGCCAAGCGCCGCAGCTGCGTCGGCGTGACGCCGGCGAGCGCGGCCGCCTGGTCGACGTCGACCATGTCAGCGCGGCCGGCGCGCTCAACAGCGTACGACGACTTGCTGCCCATTAGCATCCCATGCGAAGTGCAGCTCCGCGAATGCCGCCTCAGTCGCCGAATCGGCTAGCGATTCAGAGACGAAACACATCCACACGCCGAACTCATCGGAAACCTCTTCGAGCGCGTCCTTGACGGCCTTGAGGCGCTCGCCCGTGCATGCGCGGGCGTACACATCCAAGGCGCCGTCTTGCAGCTCAGGCTTGCCATCGACTGACACGTTCTGAACCGCAGCTTCGACCCCGAGCTCATGCAGCGCCCGGAGGGTGCGCTTGACGGCTCGCACGTGCATGCGCTCTCGACGCTCCGCAGCGACCATCATCGCAAGCTCGTAGACCGCGGCCGCCGTCATAGCTGTCACGTCCGTCGAATCCGGGTTCGCATCAAGCGACGCGAAGATGCGAGGCAAGCGCTCGTCCGCCGAAACGCCGAAACGCCCTCAAGGACATCGCGCGAAAGCCAGCTCGGGAGTGGAAATGACTGCGGCCGGCCGCCGAGCCGGACCTGCAGCGCAGTGCGACCTTCTTCCGAGATGAGTTCGAAGTGCATGGTCGTCACGACTGTTGCCCCTCCTGCTCGTTGCGCTCCGCTTGGTGCACTTCACAGAGGGTGGCCATCCGGCCGCCATACCCGCCGCGCTTGCCTAGCGCGCCGCACTTCTGGCACGTGACCTGCGAAGCTTGAGCTGCTAGCTTTACCAACTCGCGAATTGCATCCATGGCCGGCGGTCCATTCGCATGCTGGACAACCGTGCACAGGCCTTCGTCGCTCTGAAAATCGAAGAATCGGTCCTCTGCGCCGGCAAAGGCGAAGTAGAAGCGAAGACCGCCGTACTTTTCCTTGACTTGCTTGACTTGGAATTGCTGTGCGCGGTGCCTCCCGAGATTGCTCTCGATGCCACAGCAAAGCTCGTCGACGAGCGCGTACCAACCTGCAGGCAAGTGGCTCGGCACCGGCGGATGGGCGCCGCGAAAAAGCAGAGGGTGCGCTGCGATGAGGTCGTCGAGTTTTGTCATGGCCATGTCGTTCGGTACCTGTTCCGGGCGTCATCTCGCTCTCCAGGCACGATGACTCGCACATTGCCGTCGAGGTCGATTGCACTGATGCCTTTAAGACCGACTCCGAAGCTCCTGAATCCTTGCTCAGCCCAGCGCGCGCTCGAATCAATTCTGTCGTGATGGTGACCGTGCACAGTCACCTTGACGCCCATCGCCTGGGCAAGCGTGTCCAGGATGTCGAAACCGTTCGGGTGGTACCCCGGCGCCTCATGGGTGATGAGGACGTCTGCGCGCATGTCGGCCAGCTGGTCGACCTCGGCAGGATAGATGGTGCCCCAGTGCTTGCGATGCGTGCCGCCCGCCCAAACGTCTTGCCTCGGCGTCGACCTTGCGTGCTCCTTGCGTGAGTGGAACGCCGGCGCCCCCTCGCGCGCGGCCGATGACGATGGGAACCATACGGTCTCCCTAAAGACTCCCCCAAGGCCGGCCAGGCGCGTGCCATCCGGCAAGGTCACGACCTTGCCATGCACGTTACGGTCTTCGAGCTTGCTGCCCCAGACGCGCACCCACAATTCATCGCTGTCCGCGTCGTGATTCCCCGGAATCCACCATACCTTGTCGAGGATAGGCGCGAGCTCTTCATGCAACGGCCGCTCCGGCTCCATGTCGCCGAGCAACACCACGGCCGAGGCCTTGGCGTGGCCGGCGGCCTCGATGATGTGGCGAAAGCTACCGTGCGGGTCACCGCAGTAAAGCACTGGTCCAGTCATCATCATCCTCATCAAAATGCGCATAGCTCACAGGTAGGCTCCAATGCGCGAGGGCTACTTGCCTGTCCCATGCGCAGTGCGGCTGAGCGCGTTCTCGACCACGTCGACGCCGCCGGGCTCGGAGACGACGTCGAGCGGCCGCCGACCCCCGAGCGCAGCGGCCGGGGTCGGCAGCCACTCGAGGAGCCAGGTTTCCCATTCGCGCGCTGCCTGCAGGGACTGTACGAGCCGGTCGCCTGGCAAGCCTCCGCCGGCGGCGTTGAGCAGCCGCACGAAGTCCGGCGTGCGAGTGAGCTGATAGGTCCGCCAAGCGTCCCGCAGCGCCAAGGCATCTGCAAGAGCGTGGTGCCGAAAGAGCGGCGGCTGTCGATGACGCAATTCCCTGAAGCATGCCTCTGCGGCTATTTCAGCGGCGACAGTTCCTGTCTCCCCGCCGACGTAGAGCTCAGAGCAGACAAGTCTGACCTGCGGCCACAAGTTGCATTCTTTGAGGACCTCGATGAGCAACTCAAGGTCGGTGCTGTAGTCGTAGAGCAGCGTGACTCCGTGGTGGTGCTCGGCCTGACGCAGGAGCCATTCGCCGACTCTGCGGCCCATGGTCCATTCCGAGTCGCACTCGGCGCCATTGACTTGGCCCCAGAAGCCGAGCACGCCGTACTTGACGAAGTCGCGGGACTTGCTCTGCCGCTCGCGGCCGAGCTCGCTCTGCAGGTCGAGCTCGACGTAGCACTCCTCGCCGGTCTCGACCACGACAAGGCCCGCGCTCAGCAGCTCAGGCGCGAGCAGGTCTGTAAATTCGCAGTCGATTGCTACGTGGATGGCCATTGATAGGAGACCGTGGCTGGCCGGAAGAATCGCCGGCTGCGCCATCTCATCGCTGCTTCGGCCAAAGTGACGGTGCAAATCTCCGATGCGCGTACAGCGGGCGTGATTGAAGCAAATTGCCAACGACGAGCCTGCTCGGAGGGGGTTCTGGCAAAGCAAAGGCGCCTCGCTTTCTCCTCAATCGGCGCTTGAAAGCCGCTGATGGGCCAGCGCGTTGATCTCGTCGGTCAGCGCGCGTGCCCGACGTTCCGGGCCGAGGTTGCTTCCAAGCGTCGCCCACAGTGCCAGCCCGACGAACGCTCCCAAGACCGCCCCACCGAGGGCCACCGCGAGTCGTGTGTCGAGCCCGCCGCTGGGGATCAGCGGGCCGAGCAGCGCAGCCATGCCTGCGCTGCCCACCACCCAGGCCAAGAAACTGGAACCGGCGCCCACGTTCAATCGCCATGCGCGCAGTTCATGCTGCAGCGCGAGCACATCGCTGCGCACCTCCCCAGTCGTGTGGTTTCGGGAAGCGAAGTAGTGCCCCGCGTCGTTTGGCTCAGTGCATCCCCACAGGATGGTGACGGTGTGCCCCACGCGAGCCGCCAAGCCAATGTCCGCCATGTGGATTGGACGCTCCTGCCCGTCAGCGCCCCGCAGCCACAGCTCATGGTCAGTGTGGGTCTGGGACTGGACCTGACCCTGTACGACCAGCGTCTTGCTGAGCACCATGGGCGCGCCTTGCATCACCGACACAGTCGACGTCTTTGACTGATCCAGGACTTCGCCAGTAAACGTCTGCAACCAAACTTCTTGCCCGTTTGACAGCGTGTGCGTCGTCTTCGTCATCTTTGCGCTCCCCACCCTTCCGAACTTCCCATTGCTGGCGCCGCGGCGCCGGTGAAGTTAGGAAATATATGCGACTTTCGCATATTCTGAATTCGCATGCATCGTCATCGCATTCCATTGCGTGATGCATGCCGCAAACCTTACAGACCAACCCCGACCTCGTGCTGCTTGAGCTGCTACGCGTTGCGCGCAAGCAGTCGGGCATCACGCAAAACGAACTGGCTGAACGAACCGGCATGCGGCAAGCCGATATCAGCAAGACCGAGCGTGGCGTGCGTCGCCTGGACATCGTGGAACTCCATGGATGGCTGTCGGCGATGGGGGTCTCGTTCGTGGCGTTCGCAACGGTGCTGGATGAACGCCTGACGGCCTTGGCGCTCGTGAGGGCCCATGCCGCCCAGCGGGCTCAGTGGCGCAAGAAAGAACGCTGAGCGGGGCGGGGCGCTCTTCAACCAAGACTTGGCGCACGAAGCCGGTGGATAGGTGCCGCTCTGGCAGGCCAGGGGGCAGGTTAAATTCGAAGTTAGACTAGTCGAAAACAGACTATTGAGCTCTGTCTTTCATCTGACTGCGATGGAACATCCAACACTTGCGCTTGGTCAGTGCGCATGGATGCCTTTGAGTCAATGTCCGCCCGCCGTCGTCACAACTTCGAAAGCGGGGCCGTTGCTCTTAGGCATATCACCTGATTCGAAACTCGCCAAGGGCTCGGGTGGGCAAAGTTCATACTCCGCATTGGCCCGAGTTGACGGGCTTGTCGGCTGCCCGCGGTCTGTGTGGAACCGTTCCACACGCACGGTGCCGCTCTTAGCGCCCACCGCGTTCGGCGCCGATTCGCACTTCGTCGCCGAGGACGCCGACGATCGCGGCGCGTCCGGCTGCATATCGGCACTGCTTGCGCGTGCCCCGGGGACCTCAGCGCGGCCGCGGCGGGTGCGGACGCCGCAGGTCGTCATGGGGCGTCGCATGATTCGACGGCCGCACGGAGGCCGTGAAGACCGGCGGCTGGGTCACCGGCGCCACGACGGTCAACATTGGTCGAATCGGTTCCGAATGGGACGGTGTGGCAGGAGCCTGCGGCTCCTGGGGGCGCATTGCTGCGAACATGGCCTCTGCCTTGTCTTGCGCCACCTGCAGCTCGAGTTCGGCGTTGCGCCGCTCCAGGTGAACGATGCGCCGCTGAAGCGCTGTCTTCTCGTCAGCGGCTTGGGCCGTGCCACGCTCGAAGGCAGCGGTCTCGGCGGCTTTGCGCGCCTTCAAGGCGTCGAACTGAGCCGGGCGCAGACGCCTCCCACCAACCGTCGTTCGCTTGAACCCGAAGGCGCCAGCGACCGCCTCGAAGAACTCGTCCTGATAGCGGGACATGGCAGCAGAGAACGCTGCGACGCGACGCGTGCGCCGTGCCTTGCGCGGAAGTTCCTCCATCGCGCGAAGCCCCTGATGCACCTCGCTGAACCGCTCCCCGTGTTCAGGCACGACCCAGAAATGAAGGTGGAGTTGGGGTTCGTCCGTGTGCTCGATGACTGACTTCAGGCGTCGGCCGTACTTCTTCCTCAGCCAAGCTATGGTCCTCGCGATGAAGGCCGTCCACTTGGATCCTTGCTCAAACTCCGGCGGTGCGCTGACCACGCCCACGAGCGCGCAGGCCTGGTCCGGACGGATGCGACGTAGCTTCGTCTCGCCGGACCGCTTGTGGAGGTAGGGCGTGAACTGCGCTCGGCTCCAGTCCTCTGACAGCTTGGCCGCCAACAGAGGAGACACGCCAAAGTGCGATTTCGGCGGCAAGGGGCTGGCGATGTGGCCGCAGTTCTCAGGGGCTCGAACGGCCTCGTTCGCCACGTCGAATATGCTGCGCCCATCCTGCTTTGAGTGCGGCGTGGCGCGTGCGTAGTATTCGACGTGGACGAATTGGCCGCGCTCGGAAGCTCCAACCGACTTCGGTGGGCGAGATTCCATGACTATAAGACGCCGGATGGCGCCGTTGTTGATGAAATCTCGCTGCGCAGGTGTGGCCTGCGTGCGATGAATATACGTGATTACTCAAGTTACCGCAACCACCAACCGCACTTGGTGCTAGTGGCGCATACATCACACTAAATGCGAATCGTCAAGGCGACATACTAGGCTCAACCAACCTCGATTCCCTCCATGAGTCGGGCCCCAGAGTTTGTTGAGAATCTCAGTTTGTCGACCTGTGTGCACGTTACTAGGACACGTCTCTGTCAAGTCCGACTGTGTTAGCCGGACAGTGGCTGGTCTGGTTTCATGCTCAGCTCTCCCATTGCCCATAGCCGCAGACCTGAGCACCGTCCCCCGCGAACACTTGGCGATGCGCTGCTCCGGCCTCCGTGGGGCGTTCCCAGCGGAGGATGCGCGTGCGGCCGCGTCGATTGACGTCCAACCGACCCGAAGTCATCAACTCGACGTCATTTGGTGTCGAGTTGATGCCTAGTCAGATATCAACTGGTGCCAAACTCAATTGCGCGCGTCGCTTCAAGCGGACTTTGACATCAACTCGCTATCAACTGATGTCTACTTGAGCATCAATTGGTGTCAAACTCGACGTCATGGCCGCGGAATCTTGTCGTTCTGCTCCAATTGTGTTTAAGGAATTGGCTCAAAAGGCTCAAATCGCAGAAAGAATCGACGAGTGGCCGGGCACTCGTCGTAAGTATCAGCGATTTGATGGTTTTGGTGGGCAAACGCAAAACTCGCGTGTTGTCAATCTTCCGGCATTGTGTACTACGGCCAGCGAGTTTTCTGGGGATGGCTTCAGTCGCTTTCGGCCCTCGATGGGGTCGCCCAGCTTGTTTCCCCGACGGTCCCGACGGCCCGCTGCGCTCAAGCGCCGCGACGAACATCTCACGGGATGAGTCAGTGCAGCCGTGGCCCTGCGTCACCGACCCTCGCCACTGCCCACAAGTCCACCTCGCGCACCTCGGACCGCCCCTCGACGACGGCCGCGGCAGCGGCCTTCTCCACAGTCCGGACCATCAACCGTGGACTCATGTGCGCCAGCACATACAAGGCCTTGCGTTCGAAGCCCATTCGCTCGCGCAGACCGAGTCGATTGAACACCTCATTCATGACGGCCCGCGCGATCTCGACCGACTCCGAAGGCCCGGGCGCCTCGATGGCAAAGACTTCCATGCGACTCAGGATGGGCAGACCGATTCCGCGCGCCGTGTTCGCGGTCGCGATGTAGGTCGTGAGCGAGGCGTCGAACTCGATGTCCGTCGAGATGTCCAGCGTTCGCCGCGATGTCTCCGGCTCCAGTGCGCCGTGCAGTTGGGCGAGCGGGTCCAGTTCCCCGCGGCTTCCGCTGACACAGCTCTTGTCCAACTCGTCGAGCAGGACGACGGGATTGGCGCTCTCGCCCATGCAGATCAGGTTGAACAGCAGGCCGGAGGCCGAGTTGCCCCAATACTTGTCCGAGCCGCGAAGCTGCGAGCCGGCTGTCGGCTGGTCAAAAGCAATCGATGCATGCGCGGCCCCCATCAGTTGGGCGACGCGGTGGCTGAAGTAGGTCTTGCCCACCCCCGGCGGGCCGAGCAGCAGCATCGGAGGCACTCGAACCGGCCGCAGCGTCGCCTCGGCCAGCGCCAGCGTGTTGCGCATCAGGTGGATGGGCGCCTGGAAGTGCGGCAAGGCCGCCTCGAGGTCGGCCAGCATCTCCCGCCAGGACTCGTGCCGGGCGATGCTGCGGTCAGGCCCCTTCTCGATAAGGGTTTCGCGCAGTTTCGCATTGCGCTTGTTGACGTCCTGGTCGGCCGAGCGAAGCGCGCTGCCCATGGCATTGCGCTCATCCTGCAAGACGCCCAAGTCCGGAATCACACGGTACCAACCAGGCGCCGGTGGCGCCGCGAAAGCACGCTTCCTGGCCTCGGCATCCGCCTTGTTCCGTTCAGCCGTTGCGTTGCCTTCGGCTAGAGCTTCGGCCTTCACAGCCTCCTGACGCCTGCGAAGTTCTTCGCGCCGGGCCTCGTCTGCCGCGGCTCCCCGGCGGTCCAGCTCTGCACGGCTGGTCCTGGCTAGCTCGGCCGGCAGCGCCAGCAGCACGCGCGGGTCGAACCGCACCAGCTCGTAGCCCGTGGGCAGGTCATCCAATTCGCCACTGTCGCTTCGCTTGCTCACGAACGCTCCCTCCCTGCCCGTCTCTCATCCAGTTCTCCGACGACCACGACCTGACCGTCGCGACCGCTGATGCCTCGCAACCCAACACCGAACGCGCGGAAGCCGAGTCCTGGCCAGTGCGCGCTGTAGTCCAGCCTGTCGTGCTGATGCCCGTGGAACGTCGTGTGCACGCCCATCACGGCGGCCAGCTCATCAATGGCGTCGAAGCCATGGGGATGGCTCGCCCCGGCCTCGTGCATCACCAGGATGTCCGCCTTCTGCCCGGCCAGGCGCAGGTAGTCGGCGTGGAAGATGGAGGAGCAATGCTTCAGGCGCTGCGACTGGTACATCGACTCGCGCTTGCGCCATCCGGGCTGGAGCGATGCGAGCCAGTCCTTGTAGCTCTCATGGCGAGGTGGCGCGGGTGGGTACCAGATGTCTTGTCGGAACACGCCGCCCAGCGCGGCCAGCCGCGTCCCATCGGCGAGCGTGACCACTCGGCCATCGAGCCGACGGTCGGCGAGTTCGGAGTCGACCAGATGACTCCACAACTCGGCGCGGTCCGTGTCGTGGTTGCCGGCAATCCACCACACGATGTCGCGGATCGGCGCCAACTCGACGTGCAACGGGCGCGGCGACTCGATGTCGCCCAGCAAGATGACCGCCATCGGCCGCAGGCGCAGTGCGACCTCGACGACGTGCCGCAGTTGCCCGTGCGTGTCGCCGCAGAAGAAAATATTGGTGTTCATTGGTCGACTCCCCTGTCTTGTCCCGGCAGCGCGGGCGGGCGACCAAGCGCGTCGATGAGGGGTTGGACGTGCTCGTCGCACAGCCCCACGTTCTCACGACACAGCACGACACGTCCGGCGAATGGGTGCCCCGGGACGCTCAGCGCCGGCAAGAGCGACGCGCCCGAGTACATGTCGTCGAGGATGGCAAAGGGCTGCCCCTTGTGATGGCGGTCGAGCCAGGCGGCGATTTCGTCAACGCGCCGGCTGCGGTTGAACTTGCACGGCGTGCACCAGCGCTCCGCGCTGTGAAGCGCGCCAGCCACAAACGCCAACCCGCCCTCGTGGAACACCTCGCTCATCTGCTCGCGGTCGAAACACTCACGCCAGGTCGAGCTCACGACGTAGCGCAGCTGGCCGCCCATCGCGTCGTGCAGGCGGCCAAGCACGTCCTGAGCGCGCGGCTCGAACAACTTGCGATAGATGGCTGTCGGGTTGGCGCGGCGACCGTTGACGGCTTCGATGGCGTCGTACCCGCCGTAAGACGAGCTCAGGCACAACACGTCGTCGATGTCCAGGAACAGCACCGGCATTGCGTCGTCGCCGCTCACAGCTTCACCCGCTTTCCGGTTGTGACGGCGATGCACATGGCGCGCAGAGCGTGGGCATCGGCCAGCGCGTGGTGTCGCTCGAGTCCGCGAGTCGTCTGGAGTGACTCGTAGGCCAGCTCCGCAGCCATGCTGCCATCGAAGGTGCCGGTCAGGTCGTTCACGTTCAGCGGCCGGATGACATCGCGCACGGCCTCCCACTGCCCGGCGTCTTGGATGAGGTCCTCCAGCAACTGATAGTCGGCGGCGAAGTCGTGGGCGATGAGGGCAGGCTGGCCGAACCGCACCGCATGGTCGAGCAGCCAGCGCGCTGTACGCAGGCCCATCTGCTCACGGCTGGCCGCGCTGCCGGGCACGAGGCCCCACTGGTCGAGCACGCCGTTGTGGCGGACGAAGTCCGAGGCCTGGGCAAGCGACGCGGCGCTTGTCGGGTCGTCGCGGTCGAGTTCGACATAGTGCTCGTCGCCGCCGGTCGTGACCATGCCGAGCGACAGCAGCTCGGGAAACAGCAGGTCGGTGAACTCGCAGTCGAGGTAGATGAGATGGTTCATTCGTGGACTCGCGGAGGAAATCGTAGGCAAAGCGGATCCCTGCCCGCGCCGAGGCGCGAAGGCGTGGAGACTCTGGGGAATGACTTGCGCGGGCAGCTCAGGCGCTGCTCGCAAGCGGGCGAAGCGTGGCTACTTCAGCTGCTTGAGATGCTTGTAGAAGTGCTCGCGGATTTCGACAACCTGCGGCTCGAGCCCCTTCGGTCCGGGCCGCTCTCCGATGCGGCCAAAGGTCCAGAACGCCTCGGCCGCATCAGCTTCGGAGCGCTTGCGCACGAGATGCGGTGCGAGCAGCGAAATCACGCGCATCGCCTTGGCGCCGTTGTAATTCAGCGTGTAGCACTGACGCCGGTGCTGCCGCGTGCGTTTGACCTCGTAGATGGGCGCTGCGACGCCAACGCCGTCGCGGAAATGTTCCAGGACATTTAGGTCGTTCTGGGTCAGGTAGATGCCCAGGCGGTAGGTGTCACGGCGTTTCGTGCGGTACCGCTGCTTGGCGATGTGGATGCAGGCCTCTCCATCGACGAAACCGGCCGCCCATTGGACGGTGAATTCCGGGGTCGACGGGGGTGTATTGCGCGGAGTCAGGGGCTCACTCGAGGACTGGGGACTTGAATCACTCATTGGGATACACGCTTAGTGGTAGACATGCTCCTAGTATATCAAACTACATGCGTATTGTCTAGCGATACGACATAACCCATGTCTGTCAGTCGCCTAGAATCGTTGCATGGACACCCCCACCTCCCGCACGCAGTTGAACGTTCGCATCAGTCCGCAGGTCGCAAAGCTGATCGACAAGAAGCGCATCGAACTCAGCAAGCAGATGGGCAGCACCATCCCTTCGCGTTCGGACGTCCTACGCCTGGCACTCGGTGCCTACCTGAACGTGGATATCAGCGAGTGGGAGGCCGACGGGCGGAAGTCACGAAACTAGCGGTCTACCTGCGATATCGAGTTGCTTCACTTCGAAACCGCGTCGTGCCACGCACGCTCAACTGCCTAGTCGAACGTTAAGCGCAGCAGCGCATCAATGTCCCGCCGGTAATACGGCTCGCAACCGTCCCAGTCTGGCTCCTCTCCCAGAGATTCGTCCAGTCGGTACAGGTCGATCCGCACCATGCGGTCCTCGTCGTTCTCGCCGTTGCTGGTCGGTGCATAGTTCCCGACACATTCCACCAGGCGAGGACTCAACTTCGCGATTGCCCTGAGGATCTCGCCGACCAGCATAAGACAGTCTGTGCCGGTTATCTCGATGTACGAAGCCGCGAGGTCACTTGTGGCCAATTCACAGACCGTCGACCATGCCGCTTCCCCGTGAGACGTCGCTTTGGCCTTCTTGACAAGCTTCTGCAGTCGGCGTCGGGCGGAGTTGACAGCTGCCATCTTCCTGGCTTGAGACTTTGCAGTGCGAGCCACGAAGGTATCGAGATCAGTGCCGTGTGCTCGATGCTCCAGCACCTCGCGGATGTAGTCGATCGCATGGGACCTGAGCAAGCCCGAATCCAGAGCGCGTCGATACACGAACAACCAGTTCACGAATCCCTCAGCACTGCCCGTGGGCCACACGCGCGACGCAAAACCATATCGATTCAGAAAGCGCGACGCATCGTCGTGTTCGGCTGCAGGCTGAAATGTCATGGACCTTCTCCTTTGGTGGTGGTGCGTTACACGGTGCGCAGGCTGCGTGGGCTCGGTCGCGATGAAGCAGGTGCTGGCGCCCTCCCGATGTGGTGTCGCATTTGAGCGGCGTTCAGCTCTGCATGCACTGCGGCGTGCACGCTGGAATTGCGCGCCAGTGCCACGGTGAGCGCCACAGCAATGTGCGGAACCTCCACGTTGTGCGGCGGACTGTCGCGCAGGTGCTGCTCGAGGTGAGCGAAGTAGCGCCGCCTACCGTCTTGGGGGCTTTCATACAAGTCCCGATACGACTCAAGCCACCCAAGCGGGACCACTTCGGAGATTTCCTTCAACTGCTCGAGAAGCGCGGAAAGCGCTTCAAGGCTGGCCACATCCTGCTTGCGAGGCCCCAGGGAACGCCCGGCCGTGGTCGCCAACCAGCTCAAACCCGACAAGGCCCTTCGGCCGGAAATTGACAACCGTGCCGTCGCGACCGCATCCGCCATGTCGCGCCCGGCACGAGCCAAGTGGGCAACGGCCTGTACATCGCGCTCGACATCGCTCCGCGAATCGGCGTCTAGATCCCACCCATCGTCGAAGGCGCCCAACCATCGGCGGAGGTACTCATCCACTTCACCCCGGATACGGCGAGGATCCGCGTACCAACGATTGAGGTAGAGCCAGTCGCCAAATCCAACGGCGGTGCCCGCGGGATACCAAGGACCAGACAAGCCGGCGTCGCGAACGACGGCGTATGCGTCTTGGATGGACCTGATGCTTCGTCCCATGATTTCCGTCGCTTGGGGTTTCATGCCTGAGCAGCGCACGTTTGCGCCGCTTCGCGGAGATGCTGTTGGGCTGTCGCTTCGAGAAGCGTGTGCATGTGCTTCAAGCCCCAGGCAGGCATCGTCCGGCAACCTACGATGTCGTCGAGACAACGGCGCAGTGCGCGCGCATACCCTGCAGCGTCACCGGAGGACGAGCACTCCCGCGCGATCTTCAAGCGCGACTTGAAGTTTTGCCAGACGTGTTGGGAACATAGATGGTTTGAACCCGAAACCCTGTGCGCGGCAAGCGCAGCCGGCTGAAGCTCGAGGGCCTGCAGCACGCGGATGCGGATGCTCAGGTGCCACAACCCATCTTCCCGCTCGAAGCAATGGGCATCGTTCCAGTTACGCGCCCATCGATGGTGAACGTCGAGAACATCAAGAGCAGCCATCGGCGCGTCCATTCGCAACTTAGCGTTGGCCAGCCGCCCCACCACGTATTCCACGTCGACCGGGTGCGCACTTTCGGCGGTAGCACGCATCAGTACCAGCGCCTCCGCGAGCCTTCCCGTAGCTGACTCGGGCCGATCGGACCTGAGCAGGGTGACGCCCTGAGCCGCCAGGTTCAGGGCCAGGCTCTTGTGTGCACTGGCGTGCTTCGCGCGTCTCAAGATTGATTCCGCGCGGGAAAGCGCCGGCAATGATGCGCCGCCCGAGTGGTTCGCGATGCAGGCGATTTCAAGCCAGGCCGCGTATAGCTCCACCCCAGGATGACCACTCCCGAGGCGATGCAGCAGTTCAGCATGCGCCGCGCAAAGGCGTGCTTCTAGACCGACGCCCTGCGCGCGAGGAACCAACCAGGGACCCCAATATGGAGGGGCAATCGGCAGGACTGGGTAGCTGGACCACATTCGAAACTTCTCCTTGTAGGCATGTGCGACGTCCTCGGCTGGACGCCGTCACAGTGATCAAGAAAGAAGTTCGTGCCGGGTTAGTGCCCGTTGTTCATTAACGTTCGCTGCCGTTGCCGGCCGCGCAGTTGCTCGCACCAAGGCTATCGGCTGAGACGAGGGAACCTTTAGGCGTTTTCACGAGCCTGATGCGATATTCGCGCACCAAAGCAATTGCCCCGACACAACCGGTTCAAGGGCTGGTTCAAGGGCTTGACCGGTGATCCAATCCGGTGGTCCAATTCGAGCGTTCGATGCAATGCGCGCCAACGCAAACCATTGCGCAACAACGCCTTAGTGGAAATTTGGTGGAGATCCTCCTCCTCTCCACCACCACTGCCTCAAAGACACTCCGGCAAGTCCGGACAAATCAGAAAGCCCTGGAGCAAGCAACGCTCCAGGGCTTTTCTCGTGGCTCAAGCCTCCTCGATCGCCTTCAGCTCGGTCCGAATCTCGGTCGTCACCTGCGTCATCAGCCGGTGGACCGGGCACTTGGCCGCCACGTTGAGCAATTCCTGACGCTGCGCCTCGCTGAGCGGCCCGGTCAGCGCCAGCGTCACATGAAGCCGGTAGATGCCCTTTCGTTCCTCGCTGTCGTCGCGCTCGACCGTCACTTCGATGCCTTCGACAGGAATCTGCTTGCGCTGGGCGTACCAGAGCGTGGTCATGGCCTTGCACGTGCCGAGCGCACTGTCGTACAGCTCGTGCGCGGTCGGGCCCAGGTCCTCGCCGCCATTCGACTCGGGCTCGTCGACGACGATCGCGTGCTGGCGCAGCGTGACGGTGTGCTTCATCTTTCTCGTGCGGTCACGGGTCACGACAACGGCCATCGAATGCTCCTGCTGGGGTTGTGGACAGCATTCTGCAACGCCTCAATCCGCGCCGCTCGATCGACGACGTGCGGGTCAACCAGCACGTCGCTCTTTTTGAAAATTGACTCGGGTCAAGAGTTTTTCAGGTGAAGCGTCCGACATTGACTCCGCTTCGAAGCACTCCCAGCACGCACTCGGCTCATGCGATGGGCCGTGGACCGAACACTTGCCTCCAACGCTTCTTGTCGACGCCACCCAGAGCACAAAGGACACTTCGCCATGATTCGTCAAACCGTCGCCATCCCGGCCGCGAGCGGGGTCCTGCCCGGCCTCGATGCCACCAAGCACCCGTTCTTTCGATGGGGCCAGCTGTTGATGGGCATCGTGTGCATGGCCATGATCGCCAACCTGCAATACGGCTGGACACTGTTCGTCAATCCCATCGCCGACAAGCACGGCTGGAGCCGCGCCGCGATCCAAGTGGCGTTCACGATCTTCGTGCTGACCGAGACCTGGCTGGTCCCGATCGAAGGCTACCTGGTGGACAAGTTCGGCCCGCGTCCGGTGGTGCTGGTCGGCGGCATCCTGTGCGGCCTCGGCTGGGTGCTGAATTCGTTTGCAGACTCGTTGATGACGCTGTACATCGCCGCGGCGGTCGGCGGCATCGGTGCCGGCGCGGTCTACGGCACCTGCGTCGGCAATGCGCTGAAGTGGTTCCCCGACCGGCGCGGGCTCGCAGCGGGGCTCACCGCAGCCGGCTTCGGTGCCGGCTCGGCGCTGACGATCGTGCCGATCTCCGCATACATCAAGTCCAACGGCTACGAGGCGGCCTTCCTGTACTTCGGCATCGGCCAGGGCCTGGTCGTGTTCCTGCTTTCGTGGGCACTGGTCAGGGCACCGGAGTTCGTGCGGAAGGCGGGAACCGTCGTCAACGCCAACGTGCAGCAGACCAGGCGCGACTACAGCCCGACCGAGGTGCTGCGCAAGCCGGTCTTCTGGGTCATGTACTTCATGTTCGTGATGGTCGCAGCCGGCGGCCTGATGGCCACCGCGCAGCTCGGACCGATCGCCAAGGACTTCAAGATCATGGACGTCCCGGTGAACATCATGGGGCTGATCCTGCCGGCGCTGACGTTTGCGCTGGCGATCGACCGGGTGTTGAACGGGCTCACGCGGCCCTTCTTCGGCTGGGTGTCGGACCAGATCGGGCGCGAGTCGACGATGTTCATCGCCTTCGCCCTCGAGTCGGTCGGCATCCTGATGCTGTACCAGTTCGGCCAGAATCCGATCGCCTTCGTGATCCTGACGGGCCTGGTGTTCTTTGCCTGGGGCGAGATCTACAGCCTGTTCCCCTCGACCTGCGCCGACACCTTCGGCTCCAAGTACGCCGCGGCCAATGCCGGCATGCTCTACACCGCCAAGGGCACGGCGTCGCTGCTGGTTCCGCTGTCCAGCGTTTTGGCAACGGTCAGCGGCAGCTGGCACACCGTGTTCATCGTCGCGAGCATCATGAACGGCGTCGCAGCCTTGATGGCGTGGTTCGTGTTGCGGCCGATGCGGCGTGCCCAGATGGATCAAGCGGCTTGAGGCTGACGCACGCTTCGATTCGGAGCCCGAGTCGCCCCTGAACCGACCCTCGCGCGCGCCCGCAGCGATGCGGGGGAACCCCCATATGGCATTCCCGAAAAATTGACCGCGGTCAAGCTGAATTCCTGACACCGAGTCGCAGCATTGGATGATTGGACCTCGGCTGAGAGTCCATGCCAAGGTGCGGCCCAGACACCCAGGAGACAGCAATGATCAAGACCGTCATTTCGCATTCCCGGGCTCGTCTGACCAAGGTCTGCGCAGCGGCCGCCCTGGCGTTGGCGGCAACGCCCGGCCTGGCCGCATGGGAGCCGACCCGGCCGGTGGAATTCGTGGTCCCGGCCGGCACCGGCGGGGGCGCCGACCAGATGGCGCGGCTGATGCAGGGCATCGTCATCAAGCACAAGCTGATGAAAGAGCCGCTCATCGTCGTCAACAAGTCGGGCGGTGCCGGCGCCGAAGGTTTCCTCTCGGTCAAGGAGGCCAAGGGCGACCCGCACAAGCTCATCATCACGCTGTCGAACCTGTTCACGACGCCGATGGCCACCGGCGTGCCCTTCAACTGGAAGGACATGACCCCGGTCGCGATGATGGCGCTCGACCAGTTCGTGCTGTGGACCAACGCCAGCGAGCCGTACAAGAGCGCCGGCGAGTACATCGCCGCGGTCAAGGCGGCGGGCCCGAACAAGTTCAAGATGGCCGGCACCGGCTCGAAGCAGGAAGACCAGATCATCACGGTGGCGATCGAAAAGGCCACCGGCACGAAGTTCATCTACGTGCCGTTCAAGGGCGGCGGCGAAGTGGCGGTGCAGCTGGTGGGCGGGCATGTGAATTCGACCGTCAACAACCCGATCGAGGCGGTGGCCCAATGGCGTGCCGGCTCGCTGCGCGCGCTGTGCGTGTTCGACGACGAGCGCATGCCGTTCAAGGCCAAGGTCACCGAGACGCAGTCGTGGAACGACATCCCGACCTGCAAGGAAGCCGGCGTGCCGACCAAGTACCTGATGCTGCGCGGCATCTTCATGCCCGCCGGCGTGACGCCCGACCAGTTGGCGTTCTACGTCGACATGCTGACCAAGATCCGCGCGACCCCCGAGTGGAAGGCCTACATGGAAACGGGTGCGTTCAACGCGACCTTCATGACCGGCGAGCCGTTCACGAAATGGCTCGAAGGGGCGGAGGCCGCCCACCGCACGCTGATGACCGAAGCCGGCTTCCTGGCCGGCAAGTAGCGAGCCACTCCATGGCGCACGACGAGGACGCCGCGGTCCCGCGCCGCTCGGGCATTGCCAGCCACCGGGTCGAAGCGGTGGTCGCATTGATCCTGCTCGTCATCGGCATCGGGGTGATCGTCGAAAGCCGGAGGCTTGGCGCCGGCTGGACGAGCGATGGCCCCGGGTCGGGCTATTTCCCGTTCTACATCGGCCTGATCATGGCCGTCGCGAGCGTCGGCATCCTCTGTCAGGCGCTGCTCGGCAAGCACAAGAAGACCGCGGTCTTCGTCGATTCGGTACAGCTCAAGCGCGTGATGTCGGTTCTGCTTCCGGCCACGCTGTATGTGCTGGCGGTCGCGTTCCTGGGCCTGTATGTCGCGTCGGCGATCTACATCGCCCTGTTCATGGTCGTGCTGGGCAAGTACGCGTGGTGGAAGAGTGCCATCGCTGCGCTGCTCGTCAACACGCTGTTCTTCGTCATGTTCGAAGTGTGGTTCAAGGTGCCGCTGTTCAAAGGCTCGCTCGATCCGCTGCGTTTTCTCGGCTACTGACATGCTTGAAATCAGCGCCCTGATGCACGGCTTCGCCGTGATCCTGACGCCGATGAACATTGGCCTGATGCTGGTCGGGATCATCCTCGGCGTGGTGATCGGCGTGCTTCCCGGCCTGGGGGGTGCCAACGGCGTGGCGATCCTGCTGCCGCTGACGTTCACGATGTCGCCCACCTCGGCCATCATCATGCTGTCGTGCATCTACTGGGGCGCCTTGTTCGGCGGTGCCATCACCTCGATCCTGTTCAACATTCCGGGTGAGCCGTGGTCGGTGGCCACCACCTTCGACGGTTACCCGATGGCCCAGCAGGGGCGCGCCGGCGAGGCGCTGACGACCGCGTTCACCTCCTCCTTCGTCGGTGCCCTGGTGGCGGTGGTGATGATCACCTTCCTGGCGCCGCTGGTGGCCCGCTTCGCACTCAAGTTCGGCTCGCCCGAGTTCTTTGCCGTGTACCTGCTGACCTTCTGCAGCTTCGTCGGCATGGGCAAGGGTTCGCCGTTCAAGATCCTGGCGTCGATGGCGCTCGGCTTTGCGCTGGCCAGCGTCGGCATGGACACCGTGACCGGCCAGTTGCGCATGACCTTCGGGGTGCATGAGTTGATGCGCGGCTTCGACTTCCTGATCGCGGTCATCGGCCTCTTTGGCATCGGCGAGATCCTGCTCTCGATGGAGGAAGGATTGAGCTTCTCCGGCCAGACCGCCAGGATCGACCCCAAGGTCGTGCTTCAGACCTGGAAGAAACTGCCGCAGTACTGGGTGACCTCGCTGCGCAGCGCGCTGGTCGGCATCTGGATGGGCATCACGCCGGGCGGCGCGACACCGGCCTCGTTCATGAGCTACGGCCTGGCCAAGAAGATGTCGCGCAACGGCGCCCGCTTCGGTACCGGCGAAATCGAGGGGGTCATCGCGCCCGAGACGGCGGCGCACGCGGCCGGAACCAGTGCGCTGCTGCCGATGCTCGCTTTGGGCATTCCCGGCTCGCCGACGGCTGCGGTGCTGTTGGGCGGCCTGCTGATCTGGGGCCTGCAACCGGGCCCCTTGCTGTTCGTCGAGCAGAAGGACTTCGTCTGGGGCCTGATCGCCAGCATGTACCTGGGCAACGTCGTCGGCCTCGTCGTGGTGCTGAGCACGGTGCCGCTGTTCGCGGCGATCCTGCGCATTCCCTTCTCGATCATCGCCCCGGTGATCATCGTCATCTGCGCCATCGGTGCCTACAGCGTGCACAGCGCGATGCTCGACATCTGGTTCATGCTCGGCTTCGGCGTGGTGGGCTACGTCTTCAAGAAGCTCGACTTTCCGCTCGCGCCGATGGTCCTCGCCCTGGTGCTGGGCGACAAGGCGGAAGACTCGTTTCGCCAGGCGATGCTGGTCTCGCAAGGCGACGTGATGATCATGTGGTCGAACCCGCTGGTCGGCAGCATCACCACGCTGGCCCTGCTACTGCTGTTCTGGCCGCTGATCTCGAAGGCGCTGGCCCTGATCAAACCCGCCAGGCCCGACCCCTTGGTCGCCGAGCGGCCGGTCGACTGATCGAGGAGCCGCCATGCCCGTCATCGCAATGACCCAGGAGATGGGGTCGCTCGCCAAGGACGTGGCGCTGCAGCTCGCCGAATCGCTGAATCTGGCGGTCATGCGCCACGAGGTCATCGAGCATGTGGCCGACCGGATGAACCTGCCCAAGAGCCTGATCGGCCGCCTGCGCGGCGGCAAGGCCGGGCTGGTCGAACGCCTGACCACCGACCAGCGCAGTGTCGCGCTCTACACGGCGGAGGAATTGTTCGCACTGGCCGATCGAGGCAACGTGGTGTTGCGCGGCTGGGGCGCGACGGTGCTGTTGCGCCCGGTGCCGCATGCCGTGTGTGTGCGTGTCACACGATCGCTCGCGAAGCGGGTCGAATGGCTGATGGGTCACCTGGAAACCGATGACGCCGCATACGCTGAGGCCGAAGTCCGGCGCAGCGACCAGGCGCACGCGTCACGCATGAACGATCAGTTCGGCGTCACCTGGGGCGACCCGCTTCTGTACGACCTGGTCCTCAACACCGACCGGATTTCGGTCGAGAGCTGCGTCGAGCAGATCCGTGCGCTGGTGGGTCGTCCGGAGTTCGCCGAAACCGCCGAGTCGCATGCCCTTCTCGCCGGCATGGCCTTGGAAGCACGGGTGCGGGTCGCGCTGAAGGACCACCCGGCGACGCGCGACATCAGCATCACGATCGAAGCGACGCAGGGCCGGGTGACGCTGCGCGGGATCGTGCTCAACGCCGACGAGCGGACGCAGGCCGAAAGCGTCGCGACGGCGGTGTCCGGGGTGACCGGGGTCGACAACCAGCTCCGGTTGATGACCACTTCGAGACGGTTCGCGTCGGCCAAACACTGAGCAGCCGCACGTCATCCCGGCGAAAGCCGGGATCCACGGGTGATCGATGCGCGCTGCGGCGAGAGTGGATCCCGGCGTTCGCCGGGATGACAGCGGAGAACCTCTCAGCCTCTGGGCAGCACGCCGGGCCTTCGCTCAGATCTTGCCGCTCTTCCTCAGCCGGCTCAGCGTTTCTGCGGACAGATTGAGATACGACGCCAGCTCCTTGCTCGGAATCCGGTCGACCAGCTCGGGGTGCTTGCGCATGAACCGGTGCACCCGACCCGGCGCGTCGAGCAGGTGCAGCGTGATGGTGTGCGCCATGATCTCGCTCATCCCGCGCATCACGCTGTACTCGAACAGCTCCTTGATCGGCGGGCGGCGGTCGAGGAAGGCGATCCAGTCCTGCAGCGGCAGGCAGGCGACCCGCGCCTTGGTCACGCAGACGATGCCGTACGGCGTCGGGGTGCCAAGCCGCAACGCGGCGTAGCTGGTTTCCATGTCGTGCTCATCGGCGAAGCGCAGGATCATTTCCTTGCCCTCCGGGTTGCTCACGACCCGCTTGAGGATGCCGTCGACGATGAAGTACTGCTCCATCTCGCGCACCCCCTGGTGCAGCAGGAAATCGCCCTTGTTGCCGTCGACGATGACGAGGTGGCTTTCCAGCTCGGCGCGGTCGCCGTCGCTCAAGTCCTTCAGCAGCTTGTTCTGCCGGAGCTGAACCCGAATGACGTTTCTCTCCGGATGGTTTTCCAACAAGGTCATGGTTTTTCGGAAACTTGACCGCGGTCAACGGCTGAAAGCATGGCACGGAATCATAGTCTCGGCTCGAGTCCAGGCGATTCATCGAACGCAGAAGGAGAGACATGTCTTCAGCCCTTGCAAACATGCCGGCGGCCACCCCAGCCAGCGCACTCGAGCCCAAGAGCCGGGATCTCGCGGCCGACACGCCATCGAGCGAACTGATCGACGGGTTCCACCTCGTCATCGATGCCCTGAAGGTCAACGACATCGACACGATCTTCGGCCTGCCCGGCATTCCCATCACCGACCTCACCCGCATGGCGCAAGCCGAGGGGATGCGAGTGATCTCGTTTCGCCACGAGCAGCACGCCGGCAACGCGGCCGCCGCCGCCGGTTTCCTGACCGGCAAGCCGGGCATTTGCCTCACGGTGTCGGCCCCGGGCTTCCTGAACGGCCTGACCGCGTTAGCCAACGCGACGACCAACTGCTTCCCGATGATCCTGATCAGCGGCTCGAGCGAGCGCGAGATCGTCGACCTGCAGCAAGGCGACTACGAGGAAATGGACCAGCTCGCCATCGCCAAGCCGCTTTGCAAGGCGGCCTACCGGGTGCTGCGCGCCGAAGACATCGGCGTGGGCATCGCGCGCGCCATCCGTGCCGCCCTGTCCGGCCGGCCCGGCGGTGTCTACCTCGACCTGCCGGCCAAGCTGTTCGCGCAGACCATGGACGCCGCCGCGGGCAAGGCCTCGCTGATCAAGGTCGTCGACCCGGCGCCGCGCCAGATTCCCGCACCCGATTCGGTCCAGCGTGCGCTGAACCTGCTCAAGGGCGCCAAGCGCCCGCTGATCCTGCTCGGCAAGGGAGCGGCGTATGCCCAGGCCGATGCCGACATCCGCGCGCTGGTCGAGAAGACCGGCATCCCCTACCTGCCGATGTCGATGGCCAAGGGCCTGCTGCCCGACAACCATGTGCAATCCGCTTCGGCAGCACGTTCCTACGTGCTCGCCGAAGCCGATGTCGTGATGCTGGTCGGCGCGCGCCTGAACTGGCTGTTGGCGCACGGCAAGGGCAAGACCTGGGGCGGCCCGAAGCAGTTCATCCAGATCGACATCGCGCCCACCGAAATCGACAGCAATGTGGCCATCGCCGCACCGCTGATCGGCGACATCGGCTCTTGCGTCTCGGCCTTGCTGGCGGGCATCGACTCGAACTGGGCCAAGCCGCCTGCCGAGTGGACCGGCGCGATCGCCGAGCGCAAGGACAAGAACCTGTCGAAGATGGCGGCCACGCTGGCGCTGAACCCGTCGCCGATGAACTTCCACAGCGCGCTGGGCGCGATCCGCGAGGTGGTCAAGGCGCGCCCGGATGCGATCGTCGTCAACGAAGGCGCCAACACGCTGGACTTCGCGCGCAGCATCGTCGACATGTATGAGCCGCGCAAACGCCTGGACGTCGGCACCTGGGGAATCATGGGCATCGGCATGGGCTTTGCCGTCGCCGCAGCGGTCGTCACCGGCAAGCCGGTCATCGCGATCGAAGGCGACAGCGCCTTCGGCTTCAGCGGCATGGAGGTCGAGACGATCTGCCGCTACGACCTGCCGGTCTGCGTGGTTGTGTTCAACAACAACGGCGTCTATCGCGGAACCGACGTCAATGTGTCCGGCAGCGCCGACGTGGCGCCCACGGTCTTCGTCAAGGGCGCCCGCTACGACAAGATGATGGAGGCCTTCGGTGGCATCGGCGTCAACGCGACGACGCCGGCCGAGCTGACCCGTGCCCTGAACGAGGCACTCGCAACGGCCAAGCCGACCCTGATCAACGCTGTCATTGACGAAACTGCAGGCACCGAGAGCGGTCGCATCACGATGCTCAATCCGCAAGCCGCAGCCAAGAAAAAACAAGCCTCATCCACCTAGGAGATTCGAAATGACCAAAGCACTCGACGACATCAAGATCATCGACTTCACGCATGTCCAGGCGGGCCCCGCCTGCACCCAGATGCTGGCCTGGTTCGGCGCCGACGTGATCAAGGTCGAGCGCCCGGGATCGGGCGACGTGACCCGCAGCCAGCTGCGCGACATCCCCGATGTCGACGCGCTGTACTTCACCCAGCTCAACAGCAACAAGCGCTCGCTGACGCTGGACACCAAGACCCGCGAAGGCAAGGAAATCCTCGAGAAGCTGATCAAGGTCTCGGACGTGATGGTCGAGAACTTCGGCCCCGGCGCGCTCGATCGCATGGGCTTCCCCTGGGAGCGCATCCTCGAGCTGAACCCGAAGATGATCCTGGCCTCGGTCAAGGGCTTCTCCGAGGGCCACCACTACGAAGACCTGAAGGTCTACGAAAACGTCGCCCAGTGCGCCGGCGGCGCGGCCTCGACGACCGGCTTCTGGGACGGCCCGCCCACCGTCAGCGCCGCGGCGCTCGGTGACAGCAACACCGGCATGCACCTGGCGATCGGCATCCTGACCGCGCTGCGCCAGCGCGACAAGACCGGCCGCGGCCAGAAGGTCGCCTGCTCGATGCAGGACGCGGTCATCAACCTGTGCCGCGTCAAGCTGCGCGACCAGCTTCGGCTCGACCGTCTCGGCTACCTCGAGGAGTACCCCCAGTATCCGCACGGCAAGTTCACTGACGTCGTGCCGCGTGGCGGCAACGCCGGCGGCGGCGGCCAGCCGGGGTGGGTGCTCAAGTGCAAGGGCTGGGAGACCGACCCCAACGCCTACATCTACTTCACGATCCAGGGCCAGGCCTGGGCCCCGATCTGCGACGCGATCGGCAAGCCCGAGTGGAAGACCGATCCGGCCTACATGACGCCCAAGGCCCGCCAGCCGCACATCACGGCGATCTTCGCGACGATCGAGGAATGGCTCAAGGACAAGACCAAGTTCGAAGCGGTCGACATCCTGCGCAAGTTCGACATTCCGTGCTCGCCGGTGATGTCGATGAAGGAGATCGCCAACGACCCGTCGCTGCGCGCCAGCGGCACCATCGTCGAGGTCGACCACAAGGCACGCGGCAAGTACCTCACGGTCGGCAGCCCGATCAAGTTCTCGGACATGAAGGTCGAGGTCACCGGCTCGCCGCTGTTGGGCGAGCACACCGACGAGGTGCTGGCCGAGCTCGGCTACAGCATGGATAAGATCGCCACCTTGCACGCCGCCAAGGCAGTTTGACGAAAGGTACGCCCGTGCATCCGGAACTCGATCTGAAGCAACTCGTCGCCGGCGCGGGCGACGCGATCATCGTCTGTGATGCACCGGGCGCCATCGTGCTCTGGAACCGGTCCGCCGAGCGCATCTTCGGCTTCACCGAAGCCGAGGCGCTCGGCCAGTCGCTGGACATGATCATTCCGCAGCGCCAGCGCGAGCGGCACTGGGAGGGCTTCCACAAGACGATGGCGACCGCAGTGACCAAGTACGGCGCCGACCTGCTGCGCGTGCCGGCGCTGCACAAGGATGGCCACACGCTGTCGATCGCCTTCACGGTGTCGATGCTGTTTTCGGATGACCAGAAGGTCACCGGCATCGTCGCGATGGTGCGCGACGAGACAGAGCGCTTCGCCGAGATGCGCGAGCTGCGCAAGCGTCTGGCAGAACTCGAGTCCCGCAGCACCCAGGGCGCCCAATGAGCAAGGCTCTCGACGGGGTTCGCATCCTCGATTTCACGCATGTCCAGTCGGGGCCGACCTGCACCCAGCTGCTGGCATGGTTCGGTGCCGATGTGATCAAGGTCGAGCGGGCCGGCGAGGGTGACGCCACACGCGGCCAGTTGCGCGACATTCCCGGCGTGGACAGCCTGTATTTCACGATGCTGAACCACAACAAGCGCTCGATCACGCTCGACACCAAGAACGCCAAGGGCAAGCAGGTCCTCGACACGCTGATCAAGACCTGCGATGTGCTGGTCGAGAACTTCGCCCCCGGCGCGCTCGACCGCATGGGCATCACCTGGGCCCACATCCAGAAGCTCAACCCGCGCATGATCGTCGCGTCGGTCAAGGGTTTCGGGCCCGGCAAGTACGAAGACTGCAAGGTCTACGAAAACGTCGCGCAATGCGCCGGCGGCTCGGCATCGACGACCGGCTTCGACGACGGCCCGCCGATGGTGAGCGGGGCGCAGATCGGCGACAGCGGCACCGGCGTGCACCTGGCGCTCGGAATCGTCGCCGCGCTCTACCAGCGCAACACGACCGGGCGCGGGCAGAAGGTGCTGGCGCCGATGCAGGACGCGGTGCTCAACCTGTGCCGCGTGAAGATGCGCGACCAGCAGCGGCTCGATCGCACCGGCACGATGCACGAATACCCGCAGTACCCCGACGGCAAGTTCGGCGAAGCGGTGCCACGCGCCGGCAACGCCTCGGGCGGCGGCCAGCCCGGCTCGATCCTGAAGTGCAAGGGCTGGGAGACCGACCCGAACGCCTACATCTACTTCATCACGCAGGGCGCGGTCTGGCCCGCGGTGTGCAAGGTCATCGGCGAAGAAGGCTGGATCAACGACGAGGCCTACGCCACGCCGGCGGCGCGCCTGTTGCACCTGAAGCCGATCTTCGCGCGGATCGAGAAGTGGACCATGACCAAGGACAAGTACGAGGCGATGGAGATCCTCAACCGCTACGACATTCCCTGCGGGCCGATTCTGTCGATGAAGGAAATCGCCGAGGACGTGTCGCTGCGCGAGACCGGCACGATCGTCGAGGTGGACCATCCGACACGCGGCAAGCACCTGAGCATCGGCAACCCGATCAAGATGTCCGACAGCCCGACCGAAGTGACACGCGCGCCGCTGCTCGGCGAACACACCGAAGAGGTGCTGAAGGAGCTCGGCTATAGCGCGAGCGACGTCGAAATGCTGCGCGCGGAACGGGTGATCTGATGAACCGACAGGTGATCCCGATCGCGGTGCTGCAGGTCGAAGTCTCCAAGCAGCGCAAGCGCCAGGCGCCCAAGGGCCGGCGTGTCGACACTGGTGCCCTCGAAGAAGTGCAACGCCTGCTCGGCCACGAGTCGCGCCAGCGCGACCTGCTGATCGAGCACCTGCACAAGATCCAGGACAGCTTCGGCCACCTGTCGGCGGCGCACCTCGCGGCGCTGGCGCAGGAGATGCGCCTCGCGCAGACCGAGGTGTTCGAGGTCGCGAGCTTCTACCACCACTTCGACATCGTGAAGGAAGGCGGCACGGCGCCGCCCGAGTTGACGGTGCGGGTCTGCGACGGGCTGTCGTGCGAGATGGCCGGCGCGCAGGACCTGCTGACGCGGCTGCCCCAGTTGCTCGGCAAGCAGGTGCGTGTCATCGCGGCGCCGTGCATCGGCCGCTGCGAGCAGGCGCCGGCGGTGGCGGTGGGCCAGCACCCGGTGGCCAACGCGAGCTGCGATGCTGTGGTGGCGAAGGTCGCGGCCAGCGTGACACGCCACCTGCCCGAGGGCCATATCGACTACGCCGGCTACCAGGCCGAGGGCGGCTACGCCTTGCTGAAAGAGTGCGTCGCAGGCCGGCGCGACGTCGAATCGGTGATCAAGACACTCGAAGATTCGGGCTTGCGTGGACTCGGTGGCGCCGGCTTCCCGGCCGGGCGCAAGTGGCGCATCGTTCGTGCCGAGCCCGCGCCGCGCCTGATGGCGGTCAACATCGACGAAGGCGAACCCGGCACCTTCAAGGACCGGGTGCTGCTCGAGCACGACCCGCACCGCTTCATCGAAGGCATGCTCATCGCAGCGTGGGCGGTCGGCATCAACCGCATCTACGTCTACCTGCGCGACGAATACCACGGCTGCCGCGCGCTCCTGGAAACCGAGCTCGAAAAGCTGAAGGCGCACCCGCCCATCGAGGCGATGCCCGAGATCATCCTGAGGCGCGGCGCCGGCGCCTACATCTGCGGCGAAGAGTCGGCGATGATCGAATCGATCGAAGGCAAACGCGGCATGCCGCGCCTGCGCCCGCCCTATGTCGCGCAGGTCGGCCTGTTCGGCCGGCCGACGCTGGAGCACAACTTCGAGACCCTGTTCTGGGTGCGCGAGCTGGTCGAAAAAGGCGGCGCCTGGTTCGCCTCGCACGGCCGCAACGGGCGCAAAGGACTGCGCTCGTTCTCGGTCTCGGGCCGCGTCAAGAACCCCGGCGTGAAGCTCGCCCCGGCCGGCATCACGATCCAGGAGCTGATCGACGAATACTGCGGCGGCATGCTGGACGGCCACACGCTGTACGCCTACCTGCCGGGTGGCGCATCGGGCGGCATCCTGCCGGCGAGCCTGAACCAGGTCCCGCTCGACTTCGACACCTTGCAGCCCTACGGCTGCTTCATCGGCTCGGCCGCGGTGATCGTGCTGTCGGACCACGACAGCGCCGTCGGCGCGGCGCGCAACATGATGCGATTCTTCAAGCACGAGTCCTGCGGGCAGTGCACACCGTGCCGCAACGGCACCGCCAAGGCGTCGGCGCTGATCGCCAAGCCGAGCTGGGACCTCGAGCTGCTGGCCGACCTGTCCACGGTGATGCGCGACTCTTCCATCTGCGGCCTCGGCCAGGCGGCGCCGAACCCGGTCGACTGCGTGGTCAAGTACTTCCAGCACGAATTGGCTTGATGCCCAGGACCCCTGCATGAACGCGATCACCAAGAGCGAAGCGGCACATCTGGACGCCCCGCTCATCAGCTTCGAGCTCAACGGCCGCGAAGTCGCGGGGCGTGCGACCGAGACCCTGATCGAGATCGCCAAGCGCGAAGGCGTGGAGATCCCGCACCTTTGCTACAAGCCAGGGCTGGAGAGTGTCGGCAACTGCCGCTCGTGCATGGTCGAGATAGGGGGCGAGCGTGTGCTGGCGCCCTCGTGCTGCCGCACGCCGACCGCCGGCATGAAGGTCACGACCGACAGCGAGCGAGCGCTCAAGTCGCAAAAGCTGGTGCTCGAACTGCTGCTCTCGGACATGCCGGAGACGGCCTACACGCGCCACAACGAAGTCGACGAATGGGCGCAAAAGCTCGGTGTCGGCAAGCCACGCTTCGAGGCGCGCGAACAGGTCGCCCGCGACCTCTCGCACCCGGCCATCGCGGTCAACCTCGACGCCTGCATCCAGTGCACACGCTGCCTGCGCGCCTGCCGCGACGAGCAGGTCAACGACGTCATCGGCCTCGCCTTCCGCGGCGACCAGGCCAAGATCGTGTTCGACATGGACGACGCGATGGGCGCGTCGACCTGCGTCGCCTGCGGCGAATGTGTGCAGGCCTGCCCGACCGGCGCGCTGATGCCGGCGCGCGAGGTGGCGCTCGCGGTGCCCGACAAGCAGGTCGAATCGGTGTGCCCGTACTGCGGCGTCGGCTGCCAGCTCACCTACAACGTCAAGGACGACAAGATCCTGTTCGTCGAAGGACGCGACGGCCCGGCCAACCACGAGCGCTTGTGTGTCAAGGGGCGCTACGGCTTCGACTACGCGCACCACCCGCACCGGCTGACCAAGCCGCTGATCCGGCGCGCCGATGCGCCCAAGACCGGCGAGTTCACGATGGACCCGGACGGCTGGAGAGAAGTCTTCCGCGAGGCCAGCTGGGACGAGGCACTCGAGCTCGCCGGCGGCAAGCTCGCGCGCATCCGCGACCAGTACGGCAAGAAGTCGCTCGCCGGTTTCGGCTCGGCCAAGGGCAGCAACGAAGAGGCCTACCTGTTCCAGAAGCTGGTGCGCACGGGATTCGGCAGCAACAACGTCGACCACTGCACGCGCCTGTGCCACGCCTCGTCGGTGGTGGCCCTGCTCGAAGGCATAGGCTCGGGCGCGGTGTCGAACCCGGTGATGGACGTGATGAAGGCCGAGGTGGTGCTGTTGATCGGCGCCAACCCGACGGTGAACCACCCGGTCGGTGCGACCTGGATCAAGAACGCGGTGAAGAACGGCACCAAGCTGATCGTCTGCGACCCGCGCCGCTCCGACCTCGGGCGCATCGCGCACCGCTACGTGCAGTTCAAGCCCGATACCGACGTCGCGCTGCTCAACGCGATGATGAACGTCATCGTGACCGAAGGCCTGGTCGACGAAGCCTTCATCGCGAGCCGCACCATCGGTTATGAGGAGCTGCGCCAGAACGTCGAGGGTTACGGCCCCGAGGCGATGGCGCCGATCTGCGGCATCGATGCCGACACGATCCGCGAGGTCGCGCGGCTGTTCGCGACCTCGAAGGCCTCGATGATCCTGTGGGGCATGGGCGTGTCGCAGCACGTGCACGGCACCGACAACGCGCGCTGCCTGATCGCCCTGTCGCTGATGACCGGCCAGATCGGTCGGCCCGGCACCGGGCTGCATCCGCTGCGTGGCCAGAACAATGTGCAGGGTGCGTCCGACGCGGGCCTGATCCCGATGATGCTGCCGGACTACCAGCGTGTGTCCGACCCCGCGGTGCGCTCTCGTTTCGAACACGCGTGGTCGCTGCCGAACGGCACGCTCGACGCCCAGCCCGGCCTGACCGTGGTCGAAGTCATGCACGCCATCAAGTCCGGCGGCATCCGCGGCATGTACGTGATGGGCGAGAACCCGGCGATGTCCGACCCCGACGCCAACCATGCACGCGAAGCGCTCGCGGCGCTCGATCACCTGGTGGTGCAGGACATCTTCCTCACCGAGACCGCCTACCTCGCCGATGTGGTGCTGCCCGCGAGCGCCTTCCCCGAAAAGACCGGCAGCTTCACCAACACCGACCGGCTGGTGCAGATGGGTCGCCAGGCGGTCAACCCGCCCGGCGACGCGAAGCAGGACCTGTGGATCATCCAGGAGATCGCCAAGCGCCTCGGCCTCGACTGGCAGTACGGCCATGTGTCGGAGGTGTTCGACGAGATGCGCCACACGATGCCGAGCATCGGCGGCATCACCTGGGACCGGCTCGAACGCGAGCACGCGGTCACCTACCCCTGTGTCAACGAAGGCGACCCGGGGGATCCGGTGGTCTTCACCGACACCTTCCCACGCGAGGGCGGCCGTGCGCGTTTCGTGCCGGCCGACATCATCCCGGCCGACGAGCGCCCCGATGCCGAGTACCCGATGGTGCTCATCACCGGGCGCCAGCTCGAGCACTGGCACACCGGCAGCATGACGCGGCGTGCCACGACGCTCGATGCGATCGAGCCCGATCCGGTCGCGCTGATCCACCCGCTGGACCTCGCGGCGATGGGCGCACGCCCCGGCGACGTGGTGACGATCGCGTCGCGTCGCGGCGAGGTCGCGCTGTACGCCAGAGCCGACGAGGGCTCGCCGCCCGGCGCGGTGTTCGTGCCCTTCTGCTACTACGAAGCGGCGATCAATCGGCTGACCAACTCGGCGCTCGACCCGTTCGCGAAGATCCCCGAGTTCAAGTACTGCGCGATCCGCGTCTCCCTGGGCGGCGAGGCGCCGCCGCAGGGCAGCTACGGCGGCGGCCAGGCACTGCGCGACGTCCTGCAAACAAGCGTCGCTTGACGCTTGTCATTGCGCCAGCGGAAACCCTGAATTCGCCTGTCCCATAACTGATGACAAATGCTCCCAATAAAATAGTTTAACTATCAATTATCTATCGGCAAATCTACAGTCTTGACATTCCCCTCGCACATTCAAGGAGATGGACATGTTCAACGATTTGCCAATCCAGTACCGGCACGACGAAATGGAACGAAACGCCTATAACGCGGCTTTCCATGAATTGGGGTTTCGCTGGTACTGGGACCGGGATACCTACGATGCGCTAATGCGGCAGAACACAAACCCCGCCGAGCGGATCCGTCATTATCTCGAGACCCGCCAGCCGCACCTCTTGAAGGCCTACGACGCGCAGTTTCTGGTCGAGGCGATTCAGGCGCGCAAGGCCGAGCACCGCAAGCGCAGCGCCGATTCTCAGGCCATGGCCACGGGCCATTTCGACTGGTCGCAAATACTCGGCAGCGAACTCGGCGCCTGAATCCGTGAATACTCGGCGCCACCTCCCGTTCGACTGACTCAAGGCCGCACATGCAACAGCAATGGATCCGTTTCGAGACTACCGGCAAGGCCTCATTCGGCACCCTGGCCGGCGAGGTCGTGCACGAGCACGAGGGCGACATGTTCGACCGCCCCCAACCGACCGGCAGGCGCTTCGCGCTGGCCGACCTCGCGCTCTTGACACCGACCGTGCCGACCAAGGTCATCGCGCTGTGGAACAACTTCCACGCGCTCGCCGAAAAGCTCAAGCTCGGCGCGCCGGCCGAGCCGCTGTACCTGCTGAAAGCACCCAACTCCTACCTGGCGGCCAATCAAACCATCCGCAAGCCACGCTGCGATGCCAAGGTGGCTTTCGAGGGCGAGCTCGGCATCGTCATCGGCAAGACCTGCAGCGGCGTCGCGGAAGCCGATGCGCTCGATCATGTGTTCGGCTACACCTGCGCCAACGACGTGACGGTGTCGGAAATCTTGAACCGCGACCCGTCGTTCACCCAGTGGGATCGCGCCAAGGGCTTCGACACCTTCTGCCCGATGGGCCCGGTGGTGGCCACCGGACTCGACCCGGCCACGCTGACGGTGACGACCCTGCTCAACGGCGAGGTTCGCCAGAACTATCCCGTAAGCGACATGCGCTTTTCGGTGCAGCGACTGGTCAGCCTGATCTCCTTCGACATGACGCTCAACCCGGGCGACGTGATCCTGTGCGGCACGTCGGTCGGTGTCGGGGCCATGAAGCCGGGCAGCCTCGTCGAGGTCGAGATCGGCGGAATCGGCAAGCTCAGCAACCGCTTCGCCTGAAGCCTGGCACCAAAACATCAATCACCGGAAGACTCACATGAAGATAGCAGTCATCGGCGCAGGCGCGATCGGCGGACTGGTCGGCGCGAAGCTCGCGCTGGCCGGCGAAGACGTGACCTTCATCGTGCGCGGCGCCAACCTCGAGGCGATCCGCAAGAACGGCATCGAGCTCATCACCACCGATGGCCAGCACCACGTGGCGAACAATGTGAGGGCCACCGACCGCTATGACGACGTCGGCCCGCAGGACATCGTCATCCTCGCGATGAAGGCGCACCAGGTCGAGGCCGTGGCGAACGAGGTTCCCAAGCTGTTCGGTCCCGAGACCGTGGTCGTGACGATGCAGAACGGCATCCCCTTCTGGTACTTCCACCAACATGGCGGGCATCTCGCAGGCAGCCGGGTCCACAGTGTCGATCCCGGCGGAGTCGTCAGCGCCAGGATCCCGGCCGAGCGGGTCATCGGCTGCGTGGTGTACCCGGCCTCCGAGCTCATCGCGCCGGGTGTCGTCCAGCATGTCGAAGGTGACCGCTTCCCGGTCGGCGAGCTCGACGGTTCGGCCAGCGGGCGCGTCAACCGCGTGTCGGCCTGCCTGACCTACGCGGGCTTCAAGGCACCGGTGCTCGACAACATCCGCTCCGAGATCTGGCTCAAGCTGTGGGGCAACCTGAGCTTCAATCCGATCAGCAGCCTGTCGCACGCCACGCTGGTCGACATCTGTCAGTTCCCGCCCTCGCGCGAGCTCGCCGCGGCGATGATGCGCGAGGCGCAGGCGGTCGCCAACAAGCTGGGGATCGAGTTCCGGGTCTCGCTCGACAAGCGCATCGCCGGGGCCGAGAAGGTCGGCAAGCACAAGACCTCGATGCTGATGGACGTGGAGGCCGGCCGCGCGACCGAGATCGATGCGCTGGTCGGCGCGGTGGTCGAGCTGGCCCGCCTCACCGAAACGCCGACGCCGCACATCGACACCGTGTATGCGCTGGTCCAGTTGCTCAGCCGAACCATGCAGGATCAGCGTGGCCGGGTCCGTCTTCTCGAGCTTGCCTGAGGGCGTCTCATGAGGCGCCGATACACCACGGAATCCGCAGATTAAGCACGCGACACTTCGCCAGCTGAAGGTGTTCGAGGCGGTCGCGCGACTGCTGAGCTTCTCGCGCGCTGCCGAAGAGCTGCATCTGACCCAGCCCGCCGTGTCGACCCAGGTCCGCAAGCTCGAAGAGCACGCCGGCAATTCGCTGTTCGAGCAGTTCGGCAAGAAGATCTACCTGACCCCGGCCGGCACCGAGCTGCTGCAGATCAGCCGCGCGATCATCCAGCAGTTCGAGGCGGCCGAGAGTGCGATGACGCAGTTCAAGGGCGTCTCGGGCGGCAAGCTCAACGTCGGCGTGATCAGCGCCGGCGACTACTTCTTTCCGCGCCTGCTGGTCGAGTTCGCGAGCCGGCATCGCGGCGTGGTGCTGAACTTCACGGTCCACAACCGCGAAGAGCTCTTGACCCACATCGCCGACAACCTGACCGACCTCGCGGTCATGGTGCGGCCGCCGACCGATCTGGACACCGTCAACCAGCCGTTCGCGCCGCATCCCTACGTCATCGTGGCGCCAGCCGGCCACTCGCTGGTGGGCCGCAGGAATGTCGCGATGAGCACGCTGATGCGCGAACGTTTTGTCGTCCGCGAGAAGGGCTCGGACACCTGGTACTCGATGGGCCAGGCCTTCGGCGTGCATCTCGACGACATCGACATCGCGATGGAGATCCGCAGCACCGAGACGATCAAGCAGGCGGTGATCGCGGGCATGGGGATCAGCTTTCTGTCCGCCCACACGATCAGCCAGGAACTGAAGGCCGGCAGCCTTCACGTGCTCGACGTGCAGGGATTCCCGCTGATGCTGAGCTGGTACGTCGTGCACCGACGCAACAAGCGCCTGCCGCCGGTGGCGCAGGCCTTCAAGGACTTTCTGCTCAGCGACGGCGCGTCGCTGATTGCGCAGTTCGTCCCGTTCGAGCCTTATTGACCTTTTCATATTTCATGACACACCACTACCGCCCGTTCGCACTGAGCTTGTCGAAGTGCCCGCACCGAGCTTCCCGCTGGCTCCCTTCGACTTGCCTTTAGTCCTGAGCCTGTCGAAGGGTCAGGGCGATCGGAAATACAAGCTCAGCCCGAACGGAACTGGTCGTGCCATGAATTTGGGAAGACTCAATAGGTCGAGGTCCGCAGCGTTGTGCCGACACGGGTCGGACGCTGCAGCGCAGCGCGCAGCGCCTTGGCGAAAATCACGATCGGCATCGCGGCAACGAGCTCGCGAACGACATCGCCGGCCTGAGCGTGTGTGCTGTTGATCGGCTTCGAATTGAGTGCGTCGTAGTTCATGGGGTGCTCCGAAAGGGTGGTGTCCATCGACATGCCAAAGTATAGGGTTTACCCTAGTCCTCGACAAGCACTGTTTCGCCCTTTCGCCACACGGGCAGAACCGGTCCCGCAAAGGTACTGCGCGGCAGCAAGGGCGCCGACAGCGCCGACTCCCACGCCGCCTCGTTGATCGCAGCCTGCAGGTCTCGCAACACCGATGCCGGGTCGGCCGCCTGCACGATGCCGCGCAGCACGGCCACACCCGCCGCGCCGCAGCGCACCGCCTGCTGGCTGCGCGCGCGGTCCATGCCTGCGATCGCGACCACCGGCTCGCGCAGCACGCTGCACCAGTACGCCAGGTTGTCGCTGCCTTGTGGCCACCAGGGCATTTGTTTCGTGGTCGTCGCGTGGATCGGGCCGCAGGCGATGTAGCTGGGGTTCAGGGCGTGGGCGCGGCAGACCTCCCAATAACTGTGGGTGCTGACGCCGATCCGCAAGCCTGCATTGCGCAGTGCGTCGAGGTCGGACGTGGTCAGGTCTTCCTGCCCCAGGTGGACGCCATACGCGCCGTGTTCGAGGGCGAGCTGCCAGTGGTCGTTGATGAAGAGCTGGGCGCCGGCTTCGTGCGCCGCGCGCACGCTGCGCAGCACCTCTTGCGACAGCTGTTGCGGCGTGCCTTGTTTGATGCGCAGCTGCAGCGTGCGGGCACCGGCGGCGAGCAGGCGCTCGACCCAGTCGGCGCTGTCGACGATCGCGTACAGGCCGAGGCGCGGCGCCGCGAGCGGCGCGAACGCCTCGGTGCCGACTTCGGCGCAGCGCTGCAGTGCCGGCAGGAGCTCGGGGTGCAGGGCGAAGCCGCGCATCGGCCGCACGGCGCCGGAGCCGTGCCCGGCCGCAGCGCCTTCGCGCAAGGCATGGGTGGTGCTCATCTTGGCGATGACCGCTGCGTCCGCACTGCAAAAGCCGAGCGCCAACGCGGCGGCCACGGTGGCCGCGAAAACGCAGCCGCTGCCGTGGTGATGGGCGGTGGGCACCCGCGGCAGGCTGAGCCATCCGCTCGCTTCGGGGGTGGCGATCCAGTCGAGCGAATGACTGCCGCCGGCATCACCACCGGTGACGATCACCGCTTGCGGCCCAAGCTCGCGCAACGCGGCGGCGGCTCGCTCGACGCCGTCCGGCGTTGCCAGCAGCGTCGACTCCCAGCCGAGCAACCACGCGGCCTCGGCGCGATTCGGCGTGATGACCGTCGCGCGCGGCAGCAGCTCACTCAGCAGCACCTCGCGCAGCGCCGCGCTGCACAGATCGGCGCCGGTGGTGGCGCGCCACACCGGGTCGACCACCAGCGCGACCGGCCCGTCGCGGCGCAACCGGTCCAGCCATGCGGCGACGCAGCGCACGTTCGAGACGCTGCCGAGCATGCCGGTCTTGATAGCAGCCGGTCGCAGGTCGCTCGCCAGTGCAGCGAGTTGTGCATCGAGCAGGTCGGTCGCGACAGCATCGGCACGCTGCACCTCGAGCGAGTTCTGTGCGGTGATCGCGGCGACCGCCGTGCAGCCGTGCACCTCGATGGCGTCGAAGGCCTTCAGGTCCGCCTGCAGCCCGGCGCCGGCGCCGCTGTCGGATCCGGCGATGCTCCAAACGATGGGGCGCGCACTCATAAATCAACCTGATTTGCGACGAAGCTCAGCCCGATGCGCGCAAGCAACCGCGCCCAGCCGCGTCATCCCGGCGAACGCCGGGATCCACTGCCCGAAGGCCCACGCGCGCGTGTGCATGGCGCGAAAGCTGAACGAGTGGATACCGGCGTTCGCCGGTATGACGGCCCGGTTGGCATGGCGCGCACGCTGCACCTTCTGTGACTGAAGCATGTCGTTAG
>Ga0209515_10001046_pt1 | contig 47923 bp, 61 predicted proteins | sample Subgroupgradi54m_FD_187454 | JGI IMG/M metagenome (GOLD analysis project Ga0209515, IMG submission 187454) | Subsurface groundwater microbial communities from S. Glens Falls, New York, USA - GMW60B uncontaminated upgradient, 5.4 m (SPAdes)... ... | reverse complement strand
AGAAGTTCAACGAGCGCAAAACCACTTTTCCGATGTTCAATCATTGAAGCAGAAGGGTTAAGCCGGTAACATCAACGCCCGTGAGATAGACGACCAGGAGTCCGACAATGAGAAAGGGCGCGAGCGGAAGTTCTGTCTTCATTGTAAGCCGTTTCAGCCGAAGCGACAAGAGCAGCAGTGCGAGCCCCGCGCCGAACCAGAAACCAATGACGAGCGCCGAGAGTCCATGCGCGAAACCGAGATACCACGAGAAGATGACGAGCAGTTTCGCATCACCGAGACCCATTGCCCGCCCTCCTGTCGCGAACCAGATAAGCGCGAAGGGCAGCGGCAAGAGCAGCCCTCCCCAAAAGTCCAGAGGGGAGGCAGTATGGAGAACGAAGTAGGTATAAAGAAGATGAAGAAAAGAAAGAGAGATGGCGGGATAGATGAGCAGATGAGGGATAATCTTGTGCCGCAGATCATAGACGGCGATGGCGATAAGAAGCGACCAAAGAACCAGAGAAAATAAGAGCAGCAAAGAGAAGGACTCTTTCCAAAAGACGGCAGCGAAGACAAGCCCGGTCAGCAGTTCCACGAGCGGATACTGGAGAGAGATGCGGCTACTGCAGTGGCGGCACCTGCCGCGCAGATGCAAAAAACTGAGAATCGGAACGAGTTCGTACCAGCGGAGCGTCTTGCCGCACGAAAGGCAAAACGAGCGGCCGCCCTTGCTCTTCGCGCCTAGCCGCAAAATCACCACATTCAAGAAACTGCCGACAATGAGACCAAAACAAAATAATAAGAAAATCACTGGTTGCTCACATCGTAGGTCCAGGGGTCGGTCGTGTCGGCGCTACCGTCAAACTTTGTTCCCGCCCAAGTTGCACCAGTTGAATTCAAGTCGCGGTCTGCGTCATCAAGAGTAGTTGCGGCATTGCCCTGTTCCATCAGCGCGCCCAAGTGGTACCCGGTCGCGTTGCCTGTCGCCGGAGTATGGGAATATTTGTAGGCAACATTGGTCTGCGGATCTGTGGGGACTTTGGAGATATAGGTGGGCGCAAGAACGGCATGGTCGTCTGGATACTTTGTATTTGCATCATAATAGAGCTCAAGCGCAACCTGAATCTGCTTGAGGTCGGCGACACGGCGCGCATCGCGTGCTTTGAGTCGCGCGCTATTGAGCGAGGCGAGCACCACCGACGAAAGAATGCCGATAATGGCGATAACTACCAACAACTCTATGAGAGTAAATCCGCGTTTGTTCTTTTTCATACCTGCTATCATACTATTACTAATGTTTATAACAAGAGGAAGGGTGTGGATAAGATTATGAGGTGATACATCCCGCAACGGTACAGGTAATGACCTTTGAGTCACCCGTCGCCGCAACAGAAAAGTCCCCGTCACTTGTCGTGAGGTCCGGTGCTGGGGTCGTCTGGTAACTCCACCCCGTGGGCAACGCGGGATACTTCGCGGCAGAACCAGAACAAACGGCTGTTGCGGCTCCGGGTGTACCGAGCGCCGTCCCATCATCAAGACAGAGCGATGCCGCCGCTTGAAAGCTCCGCATTGACCCTTGAGACGCTGCAATTCTGCCCTTAACACGAGCCGTGTTCAAACTCGCAAAGACGATAGACGAGAGCAGACCGATAATGGCGATAACGACCAGTAGTTCTATGAGCGTGAACCCGCCTCCTCGGCGGGCAAGCCCGCGTCTTGTTTTCATATCATTTTAGTATACACCCCTATGCCGCGCCTGCAATACTGTAGATGGGGATAAGTACGGCGGCAAGAAGAAAGCCGACACCGAGCCCGAGCACGATAATAAGCGCCGGTTCTATGAGCGAGACGAGGGTATCTACCGCATTCCCCACCTCACGCCGATAAAATCGGGCGACCGTCTCAAGAATCTTCGCCAATTCGCCCGACTCCTCGCCCACCTTGACCATCTGAATCATAATGCCGGGAATGACAGGGCTCTGCGCGAGCGCGTTCGCGATGGACGAACCGCCCTTCACCGCCTCAACGGCAAGTTTAAGCGCATCCTCATAGACGGCATTGTCAACCACCTCCCCCGTAATCTCAAGCGCCTTGATAATGGGGATGGCGGCGGCGAGCTGGGTGTGGAGGTTGTCGGCAATGCGCGAGAGATAGAGTTTCTTGAAGAGCGAGCCGATATAGGGGATGCGAATCTTGAGTTGGCTGGTGAAGACCTTGCCAGCAGGCGTGCGGGCAAAGCGCCAGAAGAAGAGTCCGGCGGCTGCCAGAGCGATAAGCAGCAACCACCCATAGGCAACGAAGAATGAACTGACGCCGAGGATGATGCGCGTGTAGACCGGTATTGCCTGCCCCGACTGCGCGAGAATGTCTTTGACGCTCGGAATGACCGTCGTGAGCATCAGCACGAGCACGCCGATGAAGGTAATGACGACGAAGATTGGGTAGATGAGTGCGTTCTTCGCCTTCGCCGTTACTTCGTAGGTGCGTTCAAGATAGTCGGCGAGAAACGAAAATGTCTGGTCAATCTTGCCCGACTCTTCGCCCGAGCGCACCATACTGACATAAAAACTGGAGAAGACGGCGGGGTGCTTACCGAGCGCGCGCGAGATGGAACTCCCGCCCTGCACATCATCCGCCACCGCGAGCAAGATTTCTTTGAGAATTGGATTCTCGGCTTCTGCCGAGAGGAGACGAAAGATGCGCAGAGCCGAAACCTGCGCCTCAAAGAGCGTCGCGACCTGCCGCGAGAGAAGTACAATGTTCTTGCCCGAGACGCGCCGCCAGAAGGCGATGTCGCGCTGCCAGAGCGGAACGGCAGCGCCCGGCGTGATGGTCTCTATGGTAAAGCCGCGCCGCTGAAGCGAGGTGATGGCGACCTCCATCGTGAGCGCGTCAATCTCGCCCGTCGTGGCGCGTCCCGTCTGGTCTATGGCTCGGTATGAAAAAAGCATATTACAACAGCCGCTCCAGCATCTGCGGATTGGTAGAGAAGCGCAGCGCGTTTTCGGCGGTGACTTCGCCCTGGCGGACGAGGTCGGCGAGCGAACGGTTCATATCTATCATCCCCTGCTCAAGCCCCGTCTCTATCACGGTATTGATTTCGTGCGTCCGCTTCTCGCGAATCAGGTTCGCCACCGCCGCGGTCGCGACGAGAAGTTCGCAGGCGGGCACCAGCCCGCCTGCGACGCGCGGCACGAGCCGCTGCGAGAAGATGCCCGAGAGCGAGGCGGCGAGTTGCAACCGAATCTGCTCCTGCTGCCCGGGCGGAAAGATGTCTATGATGCGGTCAATCGTCTGCGCGGCGTTGTTGGTATGAAGGGTTGAAAAAACAAGGTGTCCCGTCTCGGCGGCCGTCACGGCGGACGAGATGGTCTCCAGTTCGCGCATCTCGCCAATGAGCGCGACATTCACATCTTCGCGGAACATAGAGATAAGCGCGGAGCGGAAGTCGCGCGTATCCACGCGCACCTCGCGCTGGTCAATGATTGAGAGCTTCTCTTCATAGACATACTCAATCGGGTCTTCAATCGTCATAATATGCTCGCTGCGCGTCTCGTTTATCATCTCAATGAGCGAGGCGAGCGTGGTGCTCTTGCCGTGCCCCATTGGACCGACGACCAAGAAGAATCCTTGCCGCTTTTTGGTGAAGTCGCCCAAGATGTCGGGAAGATGTAGTTCTTTGAGCGTCGGAATCTTGCGCGGGATGAGGCGGAGCGCGATGCCCACTTTCCCTTTCTCAAAGTACGCATTGCCGCGAAAGCGCGCGAGGTCTTTGTGGCTAAACGAAAAATCAATCTCTTTCTGGTCAGTAAAGAGTTTTTTGTCGGCAGGACGGAGAAAGGTCGTGAGAAAACTTTCGGTCTCCTGTGCCGAGAGAATCGGGCGTTTGACGAGCGGCAAGAGTTGCCCCGAGACGCGAATGACGGGGTGCCTCCCCGCGAGCAGGTGCAGGTCGGAGGCGCCTTGCCGTACCGTCTCTTCAATCAGTTCATTAAGAAGAGTATCGCTCATAACGATTGCGGTGCGGTCTTGCTTAAAATCTTCTTCATCTCCTCCACGACCTCGGAGGGAATGGTGGACGCCTTGACGATATAGCCCGCGACGCCCAGTTCTTTCGCCTTCTCTATCTCGGTCATCTGCCCTTGGTTTGAGAGGACGACAATCGGCACGTTTTTTGCGAGTCCTTCCTCCTTGAGGCGGCGGATAAACTCCAAGCCGTCCGTCGTGGGCATCACGAGGTCGCAGAGGATGATGTCGGGCACGAGCCCATCGCGCAGTTTCTGGAGCGCAATAGAAGCGCTCTCGGCAATCTCGGCAACAAAGCCCGAGTTCCCGAACTTGAGCGCGTACATATTGAGCAGAAACTTGTCGTCATCAACCAGCAGCACGATTTTCTTCTTCGGTTCCATACGATAATTATATCATCTTACAACTTATTCACCTCCTCCCACGGAATCTCCTTGCGGAACGCCTTCTGCATCGCGTCTTCCTGCATCGTGAGCATCCCCTGCGCGCGCGCCACGCGCATAATCTCGCTCTCGGTCGGACTCTTTAGAATCACTTGCTCAAGGTCGCGGTTCATAGAGAGGATTTCAAAGACCGCGGTGCGACCGCGTGTGCCTTTGGGGCAGTCCGGCGTGGAACTCGCGGCAAGAACTTCTTTCGGAATGGTGACTTCGCGGCGTATCGTCTCTGACAGACCAGTGAAGGCGCGGTCAATCTGATCCTTGATGCTCCCCAGAACGGGGACTGGCTTGCCCGTATTGGGGCAGATGACCTGCACGAGCCGTTGAGCAATGGCGAGTACCAGAGTCGGCGCAATGAGATAGGGGTCAACGCCCATATCTATGAGCCGCGGGATGACGCCACCGGCGTTGTTGGTATGAATCGTAGAAAAGACGAGGTGTCCCGTGAGCGCCGCTTGCACGGCGAGTTCTGCCGTCTCTTTGTCGCGAATCTCGCCGACCATAATGATGTCGGGGTCTTGCCGCAGAGTGTGGCGAAGGCCGGCGGCGAAGGTGTAGCCGATTTCGGGCCGCACCTGCGACTGGCTCATCCCGGGAATGTTGTACTCAATCGGGTCCTCAAGCGAGAGAACATTGAACTTCTCGCGGTCAATCTCATTAAGCATCGTGTAGAGAGTCGTGCTCTTTCCGCTGCCGGTCGGCCCCGAGATGAGCACGAGTCCGTAGGGGCGCGCGAGCGCATCTTTGATGAACGAAAGATTGCGCGCCGAGAGCCCCATCTCGGCGAGGGGCTTGACGCCCTTGGCGGTATCCAGAATACGGAGTTCCACCTTCTCGCCGTAGTAGGCGGGAAAGGTGGAGACACGGAAGTCAATGCGTCTGCCTTCAATGCGCGCGGAGAATCTGCCGTCTTGGGGCTTGCGTTTTTCGTCAAGCCGCATATTTGAGAGAATCTTGATGCGCGCGAGCACGGCGCTGTGCACTTTTGCCGGCAGTATCAAAGAGGTGTTGAGGACGCCGTCAACGCGGAAACGCACGCGGACCTCACTCCCCATATGCTCTATATGAATGTCGGAGGCGTTGCCCTCGCTCGCGTAGTGGAGAATTGTCGCCACAATCTTCGTGACCGGCGCGTCTTCTATGATATGCGCAGTTCCGCCAGTGGTTGCGAGTGCGGCAGGCGCAACCTCAACTTCGGCATCGGAGCGTTCGGTATCCAGTTCCGAGAGCGCCTCGGTTACCTCGCCCGAGAGTCCTTTGTAACTCGCGAGCACTTTCTCAAAGTCCGCCGCCGATATCAAAAATAATTTGTACGGAATGCCCGCTTTGGAGGAGATGAAGCTGATGGCGTCGCGCGCCTCCAGATTATCGGGGTCTATGATGCCGATGTGGAGTGCGCCATCGGTGAGACCAATCGGCACGAATCGGTAGTGCGCCGCGCTCTCTTCGGGAACAAACTTCAGCACCTCAAAGGGGACATCCCGCCCCTCCAAATCCGCCGAGGGAATTCCCGAGAGCGCGGCCTGACCCGCCACAATATCGGCGCGCGAGACGCCGTGATTCTGCAAGACCGCTTCACTATCGCCGCCCTGCGACTGCACCTCCGCCTCTAGCACAGGCAGGTCCTGCGCCGAGATGACTCCGTTATCGGCCAATGTTTGGAGAAGAGACATATCTTTTATTGGAGGTCAAAGCCACTCGGGGTTGTCTTCGGCGTCGCTCCGGCAGTGCTCGGAACGGCGCTCTTTTTGGGCAAGGCGCTCGCGGCGGCGCTCGCGCTCTTGGCGGGCGCCGCCGCCGCTCCCGCGCCTCCCTCAAAGATAGCAAACGGGTTGCGCCTGCCGACCGGTTGAGGCGCAATCTCCACGCCGAAGTCCTTGAGACCAGCAAAGACCGGATCGGTGAAGATAGTCATATCAAACTTCGTAGAGCGCAGACGCGCGAGCGCCGAGAGGAGTTCTTTGCCGAGTGTCGCATCAAGACCTGCGCTGTCCACCTCGCTTACCCCCGAAGAAGGCGTACTCGCGCCGCCGAGATAATAGAAGAAGAAGCCGGCGAGAAAGATAATCACGACGAGAGCCGAGAGCGCCGCCTGTTTGTTGATGTGGTCAAAGATGTTCATATGACATTATTCAAGCCGATAGGTATCTATCGTTACCGAAAAGTCATAGGACCCGTCGGGGCGCGCTGAAAAGGAAACTTTGCGCGCGTCGGCGAGCCGAATACTCTGTTCTAGGTCGCGCAGGAACGAACGAAAGTTGTCGTACGACCCCGAGACGGTGAAGGTGATGCCGATGGACTGAAAGGTCTTGGGGAGCGGTCCGATGGCGGAGGCGCTCCCGTTTTGTTTCGTCTTCGCAAGACCCGTATCTTCAACCGAGACATTTTTGAGCGTCATCTTGTATCCCGACGCGAGCGTATTGATATCTATGATAAAACGCACCGAGTCCAGATAGTCGGGCAGAAGCGTCTCAAGCCGTTTGAGGTCGGCGGCGGGAATTGCGTTGTATGCCTGTAGGAGTCCCGTGCGCGCCTCTTCAACCTCGCGCGCTTTCTGCAACGCGTCGTCGTACTGGCTCCGCAGCGCGCGCAACAGAACGACGCTCTTCTTGCTGGTGTCTGCCGCGCCAGTCGTGCCGCCATACGCGGGATTGATATAGCCGAAGAAGAGTCCGGCCGCCGCGAGAAGAAACAGAATTGAGGTGAGGTTACTCATGGTGTTGTCGCCGATGGCGCGCCAAGATTCTCGGCGTAGTTTATGAGCGCGGGAGCGAGGTCGGTCTTAAAGGTGAAGAGGATATCGCCGCTCTCGCTCAAAGAGAAGTTTGAGAAGACGGGATTCACGAAGCGTTTTTCGTTGCCAAAGATGTCTGATTGGAGCGCGACGGCATTGAAGCTCTTTCCTTCGCCCGTCATCGTAAGGGTGGGGGTCGGGGGAGAAGCGTCAAACGAGAAGTTCTGAAAACGAACCGTCTCAAGCGTCTTCTTCTCCAACGCCTCAAAGAGGGGCGAGAGAGCGCGATGTCCGACCAAGAGTCGTTTGCCCGCCTCTATCCGTTTGCTCAAACGCACTGCCGTGCCTATGAACTCGGGCTCAAAACTCTTGCGCGCCGCCGCGAGCTGCCCGTCCATCGCCGCAATCTGACGGACGAGATAGCCCTGATAAAAGAAGACGGTGAGCGCCGCGATTGCCGCCGCGATGAAAAGCGCGAGCGCGAGGAGCGCAAAGAGATTGACGCGCCGACCGCCAAGCGTCGTGGTCGTCCCCACCACCGACGCTTTCTGGGGAGCAAACGCGGTCTGAAATTGGACAGACATATCGCCTTTTATTATACCCTACGCGCGAAGTCCGCTATCCCCCTCCCTCTTGAAGCGCCTTGAAGGCGACGCCAAGCGCCACCGAGAACTCGGGTCCGACGGAGCGCAGGGTGTCGTCAAGAAATGCGGGCGCCTCGACGCGCGAAAAGGGGTTCGCGCGCGCGACGCCAAGTTGGAGCGCGCGCGCGGCAAAGTCGGTGAGGCCTGCGAGATTCGCGCCGCCGCCGGTCAAGATGACTTCGGTGACGGGGTGCCCCGCCTTCTTCTCAAAGGCGCGCAGCGCGCCCGCGATTTCAGAAAGAGTGGCGTTCAGCACTCCCTGAAGCGAGGCGGCCGTCTCGGGCACCAGCCCTTTCTCGCGCTTCAGTTCTTCCGCTGCTTCAACACTGAGATTGCCCGAGCGCGAGAGCGCGAGCGTCAAGTCCTGCGAGCCGTGATTCACCGCGTGCGAAAGTTGGAGCACTCCGCGGTCGGTGAGATAGAGTTTCGTCTCCCCCGCCCCGAAGTCAATGACCGCGCGCGGCGCGAGGTCGTCTGCCGAGAGCGCGCGAAGCGCGCTGAAGACCTCTATCTCGGGAGCGCCGACGACAAGCGCCGCGCCAACGGCGACTTCGGCAAAACGGGTCGCCGCCTCTTTGTGAATGGCGGCGACCAAAACGCGCGCCTTGGTGGCGGGCGCGGCGCCGGGCTCCTGCGGTAAGAGCCACCACTCAAGCGAGACCTCACCCATCGGGACGGGAATAAATTTGCGCGCCTCAATCGGCACCGCCTGCGCCAACTCTTTCTCGGGCAGGAGCGGCAGTTCAATGGGCATCACGAGCGAAGAGGCGAAAGGGATGGCGAAGTCGGCGCGCGTCGTCGTGATATGCGCTTCGCGTAGAATATCTTTGAGCGCCTCAATCAATTTGTCGGTTGAGAGCCGCGTCGCGCGACCAACCTCCACGGCTCCGTAGGGTCCGAGCGCGAGCGAACCGTAGGTCTCCAGAATCGCCTTGCCCCCTTTGCGCCGCAGTTGTACCACCTTGAGATAGGCGCTGCCTGCATCCACGCCGATAACACTCTGGGCTTCCGGTTGAAGCGCCCCGAACCATTTCGCAAAGGGATTCTGCATACCGAAAGTATAACATGATACCAAGACGAATTAAGAGTAGAATAAAGAAATGTGGCGATTCTTACTCAACCTTCTTTTTCCCCCCACACCCCTCGTGGCGGAACTTGAAGAGATGTCGCTCACGGAGTTTCTGACGCGCGCCGAGCGCAGCGAGGCGCGGGTCGGCGCCGGCATCATCTCGCTTCTGGACTATCGCCACCCGCTTACGCGCCGCGCCGTCTGGGAACTCAAGTACCGCGGCAATGCGCGCGTCGCGGCGCTCCTCGGCGCGCTCCTCCACACCGAACTACTTTCTTTTTGTGAAGAATACGCAGAACTGGAGGGAATCACGACGCCGCTCCTTGTGCCCATTCCCCTCTCGGCCGCGCGCCGAAGAGCGCGCGGGTTCAATCAGTGCGAACTTCTGCTTGACGCGCTCGCGGCGCGCGATGCCGCCAAGAACTTCACGATTGAGAAGAATGCGCTGGTGAAAGTGAAGGAGACGCCGAGCCAGACGAAGTCGGGAGACCGCGCGGCGCGGCTCACCAATCTGAAAGATTGTTTTTCGGTGAAGAATCCCGCGCTGGTGCGCGGCAAAGATATTATTCTGATAGATGATGTCGCCACGACCGGCGCAACACTAGAAGAGGCGCGCCGCGCGCTCATACGCGCCGGCGCGCGCAAGGTCTTCGGGTTCACCATAGCGCATTAAAAAGGAACTAGGCGTTAGGTATAAGGCACTAGGAAAAGAGAGAAAAGATATGTTAGAGTAGCGGAACGGGAGGAGTGCCGGAGCTGGTCCAACGGAACAGATTGCTAATCTGTGGCCCCCTTATACGGGGCCCGTGGGTTCGAATCCCACCTCCTCCGCATTTTGAAACTTCGCGATTTGAAAAAGTTGCCCACACCCTTCCCTCTCCTGTATAATGCGTACAATTACTTTTAACATACGCGATATGCGAATCAACACACAAAGAGGAATCGCGCCGCTTGCGCTCTTTATCATCGCGCTTCTTGTACTCGGAGGCGGAGCGTACGGCATTAAGAAAGTGGTAATTGCAAAAAAAGAAAGGGGCGAAAAAGAGAAGCAGGAGCAGACGGAAAAGGCGGCAAAGGATGCGGAAGAGGGTGAGTATGGAGTTGCCACAACGACAGCGCCTTCGGCAATTCACCTCAAACTTGACGAGCAGAATAAATCGGGACAGAAAGGAGAAGTAACCATCACGCAAATCGGCACGAGCACGGTGAAAGTCATCGTCAGCATCACCGGCAAGCCATCAGGAGTGGCGCAGCCGGCGCATATCCACCTCGGCGCATGCCCGAATGTCGGCGCGGTGAAGTATCCGCTCACGAGCGTAGAGAAGGGCGCTTCGCAGACGGAGATTCCGAACCTTACGCTCGCACAGCTTCTCTCCGAGCTTCCGCTCGCCGTGAATGTGCATAAATCGGCCGCCGAAATAAAAGTTTATACTTCGTGCGGAGATATCGAAAAAAAGAAGACAAGTTCCAATCAGGGAGCGGCGGCCATCACCGCGATGCCGACGGAAATCACCGTTACCTATAGCGCCACCGGTTTCTCGCCCAAGACCGTCACCATCAAGAAAGGCGATACGGTAGTGTTTGAGAACAGGACTGGGAAAAAAGCGTCTGTCGCCTCCAATGACCATCCGACCCATCTCCTCTACCCCGAGTTCGACCAGTACAAGACAGACCAGCGCGGCAAAACGGAGTTCCGCTTTACCTTCGAGAAGGCAGGGGCATGGAACTATCATGACCACCTCGCACCGACAATGACGGGAACGGTGATAGTAACCGAGTAAAATGTCCAATCTCTTACTCCGTATCGCGCTCGCGTTTGCTTTTCTCTTCCCCGCCTATGAATTCTGGAAGGACCCGGGTGAGTGGGTCGGCTATATTCCTTCGTTTGCGACTCATCTCGGTCTCTCGCAAAATATACTGCTTCTCGGACTGATGGGATTCCACCTCATCATCGCCCTCTGGATACTTTCGGGCTGGCGCATCTTTCTTCCCTCTCTTATCGCTGCCGTCTTTCTCGGCGCGGTCGTCTATTTTAATCTCAATCAACTGGATATTCTCTTCCGCGACATCTCGCTCGCGATTGCGGCGCTCGCGCTCGCGTTCGGCGCGCGCAGCCGCTAGAGCAGAGCGGCGGCGCGCACAGACAATGAAGTAACATTCTCCGCGAAAACGCGGTTTTGTCTTGAGATAAAAACTGTAGTGAACCAAACCTTTTTTCTATGAAAACCGAAGAATACCAAGAAGCGGTTACGAAAAAGATGCCGCGCCCTGATGACCCCCTTGACATTGCGTATGTCTTAAAACTGAAGCAGTGCGTGTTGCGGGAAGCGTGGGCAAAACAAGCATTCGCGACGATTCGGGAGAAACAGATTGAATATCTGCGCGAGGTGTTGAAACAGAGCAAGGATTCGGCGTTCGTCTTTACTCGCACTCAACAAGTGTTGGAAGAAGTCGCGGAGTTGCTCAAGACACGGATTGTGGAGGGAGCAGAACTCTTACAGAAGATTCCAAAGGGACATCCCGCCCTCGTGATGACCCACCACTTGAGCACCTATAAATTGACCGGCTTTGACTCCAAGAGAGAACTCGGATTTGCGATACCGGGGTACGACTTTATCTGTCCTGAACCAGTTCTCATCGCGGGTCTGAAGCCCGTTGCAAGGGTGCTCGGAGATGATCTGTCGTACGCTTCCGCCGACTTCCCCGGCGTCTTCGGGGAGATTCATCGGGGGGCAGGGTTTCTCCATATTCCTCCCCCCGAAATGCTCACGACCGGCCGTACTGCCTACCTGCTTGAAGAGACGAAACAGGCGTTCAAACGGCGCCCCAATACCGCGATGGTCAACTTCCCCGAAGGCAAGACAAGCGGAAAGCATAGGGGATTAGGGCCCTACGACCTTGAACCGTTCAAGACCGGCGGCTATGTCATCGCCGGACAACTTCATACGCGGGTGATTCCGGTCGCGCAGTACTTTGACCCGCACGAAGGAATGCAACTCAAAGTGTTTCCGTCGTACATTCCCGAGTCGTCCGACAAAGCCGCGATGCAAAAACTTGCCGACAAAGACCAGCGGCAGATGCAAGAGTGGCTTAACGAGCGGCAGAGTTCATAACCCGTGCCGCTATGGAAATCAGTTCTTATTCGCAGACCGACTCCCTCTCTTTTCCCCTGCCGCTTTACCACTCCGTTCGGATTGGAGAGGCGGCGGCGAAAGACGGGAGCCGGTTTTTTCTTTACGCGGGACTGACGAAAGAACGGGTCGCCGAACTGAAACGGCTCTCGTTCAATGAAACCGATGCGGAACTTCAGCACTATACTTCTGACCGCGCGCGATTCGGCACGGGCTCGTATGAAGAATGGTATGCGAAGGGGCGCACGCCGTTTGCGTTGGTTGCTGCCGAGACCGACGAACTCGCCGCTCTCGTGTTGTTGGGTCAAAAACTAATTGACTCGCGTCCTGACAAAAATTATCACACTATCTCCTATCGTTGCTATCCACACTTCCGCGGAAGAGGACTTATGAAGAAGTTTGCCGTGTACGCGATAGAGGTCTATACCAAACGGATGCCCGAGATAAAACTCTGGGCGCGTATCCTTACGGAAAATGCAGCGAGTCAGGGACTCGCAAAGCATCTGGGGTTCGCGATAGATGAAGCGCTATCAGACCGGAAAAATCACCAACTCATTATGATACGACAATGAAGACCATCGTGCTCATCGGCGGCGGCTCGGCGACCGGCAATCTCCTGCGAGGACTGCGGCAGTTCCCGACCAATAATATCGTGGTGGTCTCAACGGCTGACGACGGCGGTTCAACCGGGGTACTGCGCCGCGACCTCGGCGTGATGCCGTGGGGTGATGTCCGCCAGTGCCTCACTGAGCTCGCCTATACCGCGCCCGCGCTCAAAAAACTCTTCTCATACCGTTTTGCGGAAGGCGCGCTCAAAGGACACTCCGTCGGCAACATCATCCTCGCCGCGCTTGAGAAGGTAACGGGCAGTCCCGAGAGCTCCATTGCCGAGGCGGCGCGGCTCCTCAATGTGCGCGGCGAAGTGCTCTTCGTCTCTCAAAAACCGACAACACTCTCGGCACAACTGACAGACGGAACAAAGATAGAGAGCGAGCACGAGATAGACGAACCGACCGCGCAGAAGAGAGCGATGATTGAAAGAATTGCGCTCTCGCCCGCTGAGGCGAATCCGCGCGCGATTGCCGCAATCGCGCGCGCCGATGCCATCGTTCTCGGCCCCGGCGACCTCTACACCTCCTCGTTTCCCAACCTGCTCGTCCCGGGAATTGTCGAAGCGATTACGCGCTCAAAAGCACAAAAGATTCTGATTACGAATATTATGACGAAACGCGGGCAGACCGATGGCTTTTCTGCCTCTGACTTCTTGCGCGAGACCAACCGCTATCTCGGCGTGCCGAAGAACCGAAGTGTTATTGAGACGGTGATTGTGAATACACAAAGACCGAAGCCCGCGCTTCTTGCCCGCTACAAAAAAGAAGAGGCGGAGTTTGTCGCGCCCGACCTCGCCGCGCGCGCGCCAAGAGGCGCGCGCGTCATCGCCCTGCCGCTCATTGCGAATGGGGTTGCGCGCCGCGCGCGCGGCGATACACTCACGCGCAGTTTCGTCCGTCATAACGCCGAGAAGACGACAGAAATTATCTGGAATCTAGTACAATAAGAGTATGCATCTTCAGTCGCCCCTAGAGACGCTCGCGCGGCAGACCGAATCGCAACGGCGTGCGCTTAAGAAACTCAGCATCAGGACGGCCGAGGACTTGCTCTACCACTTCCCCGCTCGTTACGGAGCCGTCGCCGAAGTACGGCAGATTGCGACTCTCGCAAAGGGCGAGACAGTCGTCGTCTTCGGACGCATCAGTAAACTTAAAACAAGCAAAGGTTTTCGGACAAAAATCCCGATGGGCACGGCAGAACTCCGCGACGATAACGGCAAAATCCAAATCGTCTGGTTCAATCAACCCTATCTCGCCAAGATGATTCCCGAGGACGCGCTCGTGCGGGTGGAAGGAAAGGTCTCGGAGCGTCGCAAAACCGGCGAGGTGTATTTCTCAAACCCAAAGATTGAAAAAGTGGAGAAGATACCGATTGGTGTAGGCGAGTCGCTTTTCGGCACCGATGGCGAGTCGCACCATCTGCATCCAGTGTACCCCGAATCGCGCGGGGTCAGTTCCAACTGGCTCTTCCATACTATTCAAAAGATAATCGGTTCGGGGGTGCTTGAGCATCTCACCGACCCCATTCCGCAAGAGATTTTAGAGAAGTATCATCTCCCCTCATTGAAGACAGCGCTCATCTTTATTCACGCGCCGCAACGGGCGCAGGACGCCGTTGCGGCGCGCAAACGCTTCGCGTTTGAGGAAGTGTTCTTTATTCAACTTGAAAAACAGCGCGAACGAATGCTTTTGCAACACGAAGAGTCGTTTGTGATAGAGAAGACCGAAGAACAGATCGCGCAGTTCACGAAACGCTTTTCTTTTGAGCTCACCGCCGCCCAGAAATCCGCCATCAGCGCCATCGCGAGCGACTTCAAGACGGGTCTACCGATGGCGCGGCTTCTTGAGGGTGATGTCGGGAGCGGCAAGACGGCGGTCGCCGCTTCTACCGCTTACGCGGTCGTCTCGTCGCGCCCAAAAACGCAAACCTACGGCACACTTCAAGTCGCCTATATGTGCCCGACCGAAATCTTGGCGAAACAGCAGTTTGAGAACTTCATCTCGTTCTTTTCGCATCTCCCCATTAACATCGGGTTGATTACGAGCAGCGGCTGCCGCAAATTTCCTTCCAAGATAAATCCTCATAGCGCAACCGACATCTCCCGTTCTCAACTCCTGAAGTGGGTCGCGAACGGCGAAATCCCGATTCTGGTCGGCACACACTCGCTCATTCAGAAGTCCGTGAAGTTTAAGCATCTCGCCTATGCGATTATAGACGAACAGCACCGATTTGGAGTAAAACAGCGCAAGGCGTTGGTGCATAAGGAAAAAAGAGTGCCCCACCTGCTCTCAATGACCGCAACACCGATTCCGCGTACGCTCGCGCTCACGATTTATGGCGACCTAGACCTTACGCTCCTTGACGAGATGCCGCCGGGGCGAAAGCCGATTATTACGACCGTTGTCGCGCCGGGTGAGCGCGCCGCGACCTATGAAAAAGTGCGCGAGGAACTGAAGAAAGGGCGGCAGTGCTATATCATCACGCCGCGCATAGACGAGCCGGACCCGAGCAAAGAGTTTGCGCTGCAGGCGAAGTCGGCGAAGGCAGAGGCGGAGCGGCTCAAGAAAGAGGTCTTTTCTGAATATGAGATTGCGGTGATGCACAGCAAATTAAAAGACGGCGAAAAAGAAGAAGTAATGGAGCAGTTTAAAGACGGCACAATACAGATTCTGGTCTCAACATCAGTCGTGGAGGTCGGCGTCAATGTCCTAAACGCAACGGTGATAATTATTGAAGGCGCGGAACGGTTTGGACTTTCGCAACTACACCAACTGCGTGGCCGCGTTCTGCGCAGCACCCATCAAGCATACTGTTTCGTCTTTACCGAGAGCGCGGGAGCAAAGACGGTTGAGCGACTGAAAGCGCTCGGCAATGCGAAGAACGGTTTTGAACTCGCCGAGTACGACTTGAGGTTTCGCGGCGCGGGCGCGCTTTCTGGCCGCCAGCAGTGGGGCGTCTCTGACATCGCGATGGAGGCGCTCCAGAATCTCAAGATGGTAGAGGCCGCTCGCGCCGAAGCCAGACGACTTCTTGAAGAAGATGAGACCCTCTCAAAATATCCGCTTCTTAAAACCCACCTTGCCTCCCGCGCCGCTCTCGGCGACGAGATTCATTTTGAGTGAAAAACAAAAACACCGCCCTGTTGAGCGATGTCTTTGAGAACCTCCACACAATGCGAGGAATCCGCACTTGGTATTGATACCTAGTATACTGATGAGGGTAATGTTGTCAAGCTGAGAGTGTGGATAGCGCAACTACAGCCGGTAAAGGGACTTGCACCCTTGAGGTCCGCAATACCAAGTGCAGATTCGCACTATGCTACCGGCTCGCGGATAAGTATATCAGACCTCCCCACCGTCAAGCGCAAAAAAGAGGAGGTTCATTTTGAATGAGACAGAAGAGTGATTAAACTCGTTTCTTGGAGTGGTTTTTCTCAAAACAACTCCAACGAACGGTCGCTCAGTCAATGCATCGCGAAAGAGGGTGGACGGTGGGTGTTATTTGTCGCAGAAAAGCGCAACCGTATTTGGAAAGGTAAGAGTGCCGATTGGCTTCGCAATTGTAGCTTCTCCGAAGCAACCGCCCCCGTCATGGTACAAGTGATACGGGCGCTGATGAATCTTCAGACACGGAAGGGTCTCTATCGTGTCGTCATTGCCGCCCATTTCTGGGCGCATTATGATTGATTCCAATCTCTCGCCTTTTCGACACACACTTCCCGCAAGGGAAGTGCTTTTTTTTCTCATAATCCGCCCTCTTGGACTCGAACCAAGAACCTAGCGTGTATAAGACGCTCGCTCTAACCATTGAGCTAAGGGCGGGTTTCTATAATCATACGCAGGAAATGGGCATTTGCAAAAGATGACATTTATATACAGCCGTAGATAAATGCCACTTTACTTCTCTTGCGCGAGAATTTCCTTCTTTTTCTTGGGAAGAATGCCGTGCGCGATGATGACCTTCTCATACTCGGCTTGCTCAAGCGTCTCTACCTCAATCAGTTTTGCTGCGATGGCGTCCAACGCCGTGCGCTTCTCCACGAGAATCTTCTCGGCGCGGACGTATGCCTCGGTGATAATCTTGCCCACCTCGGCATCTATCGCGTCCCCTATCTTCTCGCCATACTCTCTTTCCTCGTGCATTCCGCGACCACTAATGCGTCCGATGAGCGTCTCAAAGGCAATCGGCCCCAATTTTTCAGACATCCCATATTTCGTCACCATATCGCGCGCGAGCGCGGAGGCGACCTGCAAGTCGTTTGAGGGACCCGTCGTTACATCCCCAAAGAGCATCTGCTCGGTGGCGTAGCCCGCGAGTGTGACAGCGATATCATCAAGAAACTCTCTGCGCGACTGCAACTTGCGGTCTTCAAGCGGCAACTTCAGCGTATAGCCGCCCGCGTGCCCGCGTGCAATGATAGAAACCTTATGCACGGGGTCGGCAAACGGGAGCACCGACGAGACGAGCGCATGCCCAGCTTCGTGATAGGCGGTTATTCTTTTCTCCTCCTGCGAAAGCAGGTGGCTTTTGCGCTCGGGTCCGAGCATTACTTTTTCAATAGAACGAATCAGGTCAAACTGCGCGAGTTTCGCGCGCTCCTCGCGCGCCGCGAGTATCGCCGCCTCATTCACGATTGAGTAGAGGTCGGCGCCCGAGAACCCGGGGGTGCGCTCCGCCACCACGCGCAGATTCACATCTTCGCCAAGTTGTTTTTTGAGCGCGTGCACCTTGAGAATCGCCTCGCGGTCATCGCGGTCGGGCAAGTCCACGACGACGCGGCGGTCAAAGCGCCCGGGGCGCACGAGCGCGGGGTCAAGCACATCCGGTCGGTTAGTCGCCGCCATCACAATCACCTTCTCGTGCTGTTCAAACCCGTCCATCTCAACCAAGATTTGATTGAGGGTCTGCTCGCGTTCGTCGTTGCCGCCGCCCATTCCCCCACCGCGCGTCCGCCCCACCGCATCTATCTCATCTACAAAGACAATGGCGGGTGCGGCTTGCTTGGCGAGTTTGAAGAGGTCGCGGACGCGCGATGCTCCGACACCGACAAACATCTCTACGAACTCCGAGCCCGAGATTGAGAAGAACGGCACGCCCGCCTCGCCCGCCACCGCGCGAGCGAGCAGGGTCTTGCCCGTGCCCGACGCGCCCATCAGGAGCACGCCCTTCGGAATCTGCGCGCCAATGTCTAGAAACTTTTTCGGGTTTTTGAGAAAGTCCACAACCTCGGCGAGTTCCTGTTTCGCCTCCTTCACGCCTGCGACATCCTTGAACGAGACCTTCTGTTTCTTGTCGTTGGGAAAGATGATGCGCGGCTTGGATTGCCCGAACGAGAGCGCCTGCATCCCCGCGCCGCGCACTTGGCGCATCACAAACCAGATGAAGATGCCGATAAGGAGCATTGGCAAGAGATAGGGCGCGAGCGTCCCGAACCAGTAGGAAAACCCGCTCTCTTCTTCAACCGAAATCTTGACCGCCTGCAATTTCTCCGCCGAGATGCCGTAGTTGCGCAGCGTCTCCGAGAGCGCGAGAAAGGGTTCTTTCTTTGATTCCTTCGTTACCTTGTCTTTTGTATAGACAACTTCAAGCAGTTCGCCTTTCGTACGAATCTCTGCGACATCTCCGCGCGCGATGTCCGCCGCAACTTCTGAAATGGGAATAAGCGCCGCCGCCGAGCGATTGTCGGCGAGGTACGAATAGACCGTCATTAAAATCAGAAAGATGAAGAGCACCGACGAGGCATTGTTCAAGACCTCGCGCCACGGCGCTTTGTGTTGCTTTTGCGGTTCGTTCTTCTCCCCTCGTTTATTCTTTGGACTCGGCATTGTCTGGCTATGCTACAACAAATCTGCCTACATAGAAAGGAGCGCGGTTTTTTGCTAGGATAGGGCAATGTTGCTCCAAAACCGCAAAGCAAGATTCAATTACGAACTCCAGGAAAAACTGGAGGCGGGGATTGAGTTGCTGGGTTTGGAGGTGAAGGCGTTGCGGGCAAAACAGGGCTCGCTTGAGGGCGCGTATGTCATTGTGCGCGGCAACGAGGCATTTCTCATCAATTCGTTCATCCCTCCCTATCAGCCCAAGAATACGCCAAAGGACTACGACCCGCGCCGAAATCGAAAGGTGCTCCTAACCAGAAAAGAGGTCACGGAACTCGCGGGGACAGAAAACAAAAAAGGATTGACAATTGTCCCGATTTCTGTGTATAATAAAGGTCGAAAGATAAAGGTGGAACTCGCCATCGCCCGCGGCAAGAAGAAATACGATAAGCGCGAGACAATCAAGAAGCGCGACAGCGAGCGCGAGATTCGCCGCGAAGAACTTTGACAGAGTAACTAGTCCTGCCATTCATTTTAAGCAATCTGACCGTAGATTTCTTTGAGGGGATGACAGGCATAGACATATGGTCTCCTTCTTTCTGCGCATTGTGGAACTCCAGTAATTCCTTAAACTGCTGGAACAATTAAGTGCAAAAACCTTAATTTCTAAAGCCAAGTCAATCGTCTCGCCGTATTTCGGCGGACTTGAGTTTGCTTTCGCTCGCGCTTCGGCGTAAGCGACATCTAGTTTCCCGACATCCGATACGGATACCTAGGTGTTATACTCTCGGGTTCGGGCGCGTTCCTTCTCGGCTCGCGCCTTAAATAAAGAGAATCGGTCTTGAGATAATCTGTCAGTCCTTTTGTCTCAACGCTTAAAGCCCCATACGGGCAAAGATTGACTATGCAATGTAGAACCAGAAAAAAGAATCATATGCACGGCGGCTCAATTCCGCCCATCTCCACTGCTTCGCTTTTCACTGCGTTACAAGCTACGCAGTGCAAGCACTCAAAGAGCCCTTAAACGGGCTTTTTGTTTTGCAAAGCGAAGCAGAGCCCTTCGTAGTTCTGCGTAGCTTCATAGCGTAACAGGACGAAGTAGGGCTATAATTTATGTATGCATTATGTATACATTCTACAAAGTCTTAAAGATGGCAGTTATTACACGGGGAGCACAGAAAATGTCCAGAAACGTCTATCCGAGCACAATTTAGGAATTTCAAAATACTCAAGCACAAAATGCCCTTACCAACTCATCTGGTACTGCGCATTTCGAGACAAAACAAAAGCCACCGCGTTTGAGAAATATCTAAAGCAGGGTTCTGGCTTTGCCTTTGCACGGAAACATTTGGCATAATGAACCTTCAAACAAAGAGGAAAAACAATGAAAACAAACATCCTAGTCATTGGCAGTGGCGGAAGAGAACATGCACTTGCGTGGAAGCTCGCACAATCGCCTCGCATAGGCAAACTGTATGTTGCGCCCGGAAACGGCGGCACGCGTCAGATTGCGGAAAATGTCGCGATTGACGCCGCCGACATTGACGGACTGATTCAGTTCGTCGAAAAGAACGAAATCGGTTTGACTGTCGTCGGCCCCGACGACCCGCTCGCGCTCGGTGTCGTAGATGCTTTTCAGGCGCGAGGACTGCGGATTTTCGGCCCGACACGCGCCGCTGCAGAAATCGAATCATCCAAAGCGTTCGCTAAGAATCTGATGAGTGAAGCTGGCATACCAACAGCGACATTCAAGACTTTTAGCGAATACGACAAAGCACTTTTATATGTTCGCAAACGCGGCGCGCCTATCGTTGTCAAAGCAAGCGGACTTGCACTCGGCAAGGGCGTGTATGTTTGCAAGACACTCAAAGAAGCAGAAACTGCGCTCGCCGAAATCATGCTTGACCATGTTCATAAGAACGCAGGCAATGAAGTGGTCGTTGAGGAATTTCTTGATGGTCAAGAAATCTCCATTCATGCGTTCTGCGACGGCAAAACTTTTGTCTTGCTGCCGTCCGCGCAAGACCACAAACCGATACGCGACGGTGACAAAGGCAAGAACACCGGCGGTATGGGAACAGTCGTGCCCGTCTCGTGGGTAAGTGCAGGCACATTGCAAACTCTCGGCAAACAAATCGTTCGTCCGACACTTGAGACGCTTGCGAAGCGCGGGCGGCCATTCAAAGGACTTCTTTACCCCGGACTCAAGATGACGAGCAACGGACCAAAGGTGTTGGAGTTCAATGCGAGATTTGGCGACCCCGAAACACAGAGCTACATGCGCCTCCTCAAAACCGATTTACTTGACATCTTGGAGGCGTGCGTTAATGGCCGCTCGCCGAACTCGCAATCGAGTGGTATTCCGGTTTCGCCGCGTGCATAGTAATTGCCTCTAGTGGTTATCCCGATGAATACAAGATGGGGTTACCGATTCGCGGCATAGCCGAGGCAGAGCGTATGCCGGATGTTGTTGTGTTCCATGCGGGAACAAGTTTTGACGGAGAACTCAAAACTTCTGGTGGGCGAGTACTAGGTGTAACGGCAATCGGCAACACGCTCCGCGATGCACTTGATCGCGCATACGAAGCGACACGACTGATTGAGTTTGAGGGCAAACAATACCGAAGCGACATCGGTGCGAAGGCTCTCGTAACGGTGTCCTAATCGGGAAATGTCTTGGAGCGAAGGCGGTATCTTTGCAAAGACATTGACAGATTTAGGGGGGTATGCTAGGATATGGTGGCAAAAGAGAGAGCTAGAAATAAGTCGAACTTGCTTCATCAATTTTGTATTTAATCGCAGAACCACATACTAAAATATGACCGGTACAATAAAGAAGCTTACGGACAAGGGTTTCGGATTCATCACGGGTGATGGACTCCAGAAAGACCTTTTCTTCCACAGCAATTCGCTCGTGGGAGTCCAGTTCGCGGAGCTTCACGAAGGCGACGCTGTCTCGTTTGAGACAGAAGAGTCCCCCAAAGGGCTCAACGCCAAGGATGTCAAGCGCGCATAACGCCTGACGCAAAATCCCCCCCCGCGAAGCGGGGGGGGATTTTGTTTTGCATTTCACCGCCGAAGATGCTAGAGTGTCGGCACTCACTAATTCATTTTGTTTTGAGCACCGTACGAGCCAGAATCAACCATCAGATACGCGCAGCCGAGTTGCGCATCATCGGCCCCCAAGGCGAGAACTTTGGTGTCTTGTCTTTGAGCGAAGCGCTGAAGCGCGCGCAGGAGTTGGGGTTTGACCTGATTGAGATATCACCAACAGCCCGTCCTCCGGTTGCAAAAATAATGGATTATGGTAAGTTTCAGTACGCCGAAAACAAGAAGCAGAAAGCGGCAAAGGTGAAGGTGAAGACGGTAGAAGTGAAGACCATTCAGGTCAAGGTGGGCACGAGCGACCACGACCTTGGACTTAAGGCGAAGAAAATTGGCGAGTGGCTCGGCGAGGGCAATCGCGTGAAGGTTGACCTCTATCTCTCGGGACGCGCCAAGTATATGAATCAGAAGTTTTTGGAGGAGCGGCTGGCGCGGGTACTCAAACTCATCCCGATTGCCTACACGGTTGCCGACCCCATTCGCCGCGGGCCCAAAGGGCTCAGTGTCGTGATAGAGAAAGAATAATTATATGAAAAGCGTCAAAGCATATCTCAAACGGCTCAAGGTGACCAAGAACGGCAAGATCTTGATGCGCGGTAAAGGGCAGAACCATTTCAACGCCAAGGCGCGCCGTCGCGCCCAACTGGGTCGCAAGCGGATGAATCCGCTGCATATGAAGAAAGGCGATATCGCACGATTTTTGCAATAAATTACTATGAGCCGAGTCAAGAAAGCAGTCAATGCGTTGAAGTTCAGACGAACTTTGTTAAAGAAGACAAAGGGCTATCGCCATGCGCGTTCGCATAAAGAGCGCGCGGCGTGGGAGGCGTATGTCCACGCCGGAAAATATGCTTTTGCTCATCGCAAAGACAAAAAGAACGACTTTCGCACGCTCTGGAATATCCGCATCAACGCGGCCGTGCGCCCGCTCGGTCTCACCTACAGCAAACTGATTCACGCGATGAAATTGAAAAATATCGCCCTTGACCGCAAGATTCTGGCGACGCTCGCCAAAGACCATCCTGCTATCTTTGAGAAAGTCGTCGCCACGGTGAAGTAATTGCTAAAGTTCAATCTGCACCTGCTCGCCTTTTGATGGAACGACTGCGAGAACGCCGGCATAGTCGCGGATGCGTTGGGCGAGAAAGAGCGAGGCACGCGGTTCGCCCATTGTCACGAAGACCTTCTCAAGGGTCTTTTTTTCGGCCGCCTTCTCTATAAACTCCAGCAGATGCGCGCCGTCTTTGTGAGACGAATAGCCCGAGATAGTTGAGACGCGCGCGCGGACGGCAATCTCTTCGTGAGCAATCTTTATTTTCTTCACACCCTCTTGAATCCTGCGGCCCAAACTTCCCGCCGACTGATAGCCCACAAAGAGAATCGCGTTCTTGGGGTCGTTCAAGAAGTGCCGTTCGTGCTCCACGATTCGTCCGCCCTCCGACATACCGCTCCCCGCGATTATAATTTTTGGAGAAGGTTTCTTGAATATCTCTCGACTCTCTTCACGGGATGGCGTAATCTGTAATTTCTTAAATGAAAAGAGATCTTTCTTAAAATCGGGGAGATACTTCTTGTACACTTCGGTTACTTTAATCGCGAGCGGCGAATCAAGATAAACGGGTGTCGCGGGAATCTTCGCTTCATCAAGCAGACCGTCAAGTTCAGAGAGAATCACCTGCGTCTTCTCAATAGAGAATGAGGGAATGAGGAGCACGCCGCCGCGTAAAGCGTTCTCGCGCACCGCCTGCGCGAGATGGAATCGCCGCTCACTCTGCTCTTCGTGATTGCGGTCGCCATAGACGCTCTCCATCACGATATAGTTTGCGGCGGTAATTTCTTCGGTGTCGGCGAGGAGCGGCGAGGGCGAGTTGCCGAGGTCGCCGGTAAAGACAATGCTCCGCGAAGTTCCGCCTCGCTGTATTTCCACCATCGCCGAGCCCAAGATGTGCCCGGAGTCGCGAAAGAAGATCTCAAACTCTCCCAACGATTTCTGTTCGTGATAAGGTGCTGTCTCCCAGAGCGCGAGTGCCGCCGCGATATCTTTTTCATCATAGAGAGCCGCTTCTTTTTCATCCGCGCGCATCACGCCGAGTGCGTCGGGAAACATCAGTGCCGCGAGGTCGCGGGTTGCGGAAGTGCTGATAATGCGCCCCTTAAAACCAGCGCGCACGAGTTGTGGAATCCGCCCAATGTGGTCAATATGCGCGTGCGTGACGCAGAGGAGATGAAATGAGGAAGGGTCAAAAGAAAAGGGTTCGCGGTTCGCCGCCGCGGCGAACCGCTCTCCCTGCAGAAGCCCGCAATCAACGAGTAGTTTCGCTTTTTCGCCTTCAAGCAAGAAGTTCGCGCCCGTCACGCTCCCCGCTCCGCCGCAAAAAGAGAGAGTTGTCTTCATAGGCGGTTTCGCACCGAGTAATAAACGCAGAGCGCACCGACGGCATCAAAGAGGAGGTCAAGTTCGGTGTCTAGCCAATACCCTTTCGGACTCCAGGTGAGACCGAGCAGATTCTCAAAGACCTCCCATCCGACGCCGATTATAAGCGCGCCACCGACCATCACCACAAAGAGCGCGAGACGAGACGACGGAAGAGTAAAGCGCAGATAGCCGGAGAAAAAAAGCACCCAAAGTACGAGGAGCGCCGCGAAGACGCCGCCGAGAAAGTGAGCGATATGGTCAAACCAAATAACGCGCGTATAGAGGTGAAGATAAATGCCCGCGAACTGGGCCGCGGACGCGACAAGCAGCACCGATGAAAGAATGTTGAGTAATTTCTCCCGGGTCATAGGCAGTAGTATAACTTAAAAACCCGCCGCAGCGGATTCTCAAGTGGTTACTCGGATGTTCCCTAGAACAAATTCTAGGTGGGTGTCCTCAAGTGCATGTAAGCGAGTCCGGTAAAGGTCCCGACAGCATGCAATGATTCGGACTCCCTGTAAGATAGTTATAGAGGTAACATCTCAAGTAACCTCTTTCAGTATATCACAAAGATTATTCAAGCAAGTGGTCACTAACTCTACCATAAACTCATTCTTCTCTTGCGTGAGATTTGAAGTAGTAACCGATAATGAAACCGAGGGGGCCAGAAAGAATGCCCGACAATGCAAGCAACATATCCCTTAAATCATTGACCTCTAAGGTTCTTGCATAAAATAAGACAAGAGCAGAGGCGATTAGGGTAAGAAACCCTATGACATAATACAGAGCGATCTGACTTCTTGTCCCTTCCCTTTTATTCGCTCTTTTTTCTGCCGGTGGTAAGTTTGTATCAGGGGCAAGTTCAAGCGTCTGTATATTCTTCTTGCTCATATCCGGTCTGCTTCAATGACGAAACGTTGCTTGTCTTCGGTCTCTAAAGTAATAGTTTTCGCGCGGACATTTTTTATGATTGAAAGGATTTTAATGCTCTTGTTTACTGCTTCCCCGAGATTATCTTCGGGAATATGCAAAGCACCAGCCAACTTCTTCAAGTTGGTCAACGCTCCATTCTTGAAGATGAGTTGAAATTGTTCCTGCGGTTCTGGCTCCTTTTTCTTTTCTACCTCGTCCATATTTCTGCTAATATATCACGATTATCTATCGTAAACAAATACAAAAGTCCGACCTCCTAATGAATAGGCAAAGCGGACTGTCGCACCTCTCTATGAACCGTAAGAACCTTTGAGAACATGGAACGAATCGGCTGTTCCTCGATGCGCCGTTTTGCGATACGGACATACGCCTCATTACTATCAACGCCAATAAATCGTTTGCCTAAACGTTTGGCGGCGAGGGCTACCGTACCACTCCCGACAAATGGGTCAAGAATCACTGCGTTAGGAGAAAAGGCAGTTAAAGCAATGAGATACTCACATAGTGCAAGAGGTTTTACCGTTTCGTGGAAATTGTATAAGCCCTTTTCTTCTTTTGAAGGTTTAGGCAATAAAAACGCTCTGTCAATAGATTCGTGTATCTGATTAGAAGCAGCAACATTTGCTGGATGCATTTCATGTCCAATCCGGAGATTCATATTTACGAGCCCAACCTGCCGTGAGAGCATATTGTTCAAATAAGTTCCGTCAGTGGGTTTTTGCGCCATCACAATCGGTTCAAAGCATGATTTAACTTGTGGTGTCTTCCACCCTGAAAAACGACTCATAATTTCTTCCTTCTTTTGCCCATTTATCGGCATTTTTTCTATAAAGTGATTAAGACCCATTGCCTTCACTTGATTTTGTGTATACAACCACAAAAACATATCCCGTACTTCAAAACCGGCATCATCAACCGCAGAAGCCATACGATGATACAATCGTGGACTGGAAAACGAAAAAAAGAAGCCGCCGGGTTTAAGAACCCTAAAGAGCCTTTCCGCGACTGTTTGATACCACTGATAAAATCGCCGCCCTTGTTCACGATCAAACTTCATTCCTGCGGGCAATGAACGCACAACGAGCTGACTCTTGAGCCGTCGAGAGACGGCCGTCTGATTCCAATTGTTATCTAATTTATCTAAGAAATATGGCGGGTCGGTCAAAATAATATCTACAGAACTTTCTTCAAGTTCAGAGAGAACCGAGAGTGCATCTGCACAAGTAATTTTATTAAGGTATGGCGAGTTAGCCATGTCTTACATTATAGCACCATATCTAACCAGTATCCTTAACATTCAAGAGTGTGTGGAGCAAGTGATACATCTTTTTTTGTATTTCGGGACTACATCGTCTTACTACAGATGGGTCGGCGATACCGACCACTCGTCCTTTTGCGTCATATACCCACCAATTTCTGTCCGCGCGGTTACATTTTTGGCATTGCGGGATAATATTCCCAGAAACAAGCGGCTGGAGCGGATTCATATGGGCTTTTTGCAATTTTGTCTTTGTTGCAGACCAATGAAGATGGGGTTCTCCTTCTTCCGAACCGCACGTAGCACAACGAAAATGGTACTGCTGCTTAATGACTTCCCAATCTCCCGTTTCTGCAACACGATGCCCCTGAGTAAAAGCAGGATATGGTTTCTCAAGAGTGTGGAGTTGATACCACCCGCGCTTTAAGTGCACAACAATATTGTCCCGTCCGCCAGCCACAATCCACCATCCATCTTGTGCACCGAGATGGCGCGCCTGTTGAACATCGTTAGTATTAGGAAAGAAACTGCGAACAAACAAAGTAAGTTCTTCTTTTGAAATCGCACGGGTATTTGGATAACCGAGCGCAAGATACACCAAGACGAGTGCATCTTTGGTATATGTACCATCTCCTCCGATTAAATTAGGCAGTCGAACACCGGCTTTTTCTAAAAACTTTTGATGGAATTGCCGAATCGTGTTATAGGTGTGTTCAAGAGCGTCTTTGTCCAATTTTTGATACGTTGCTTCCATATACTTCTACCGCTGTTGCGGTTTATATTACTCACGCAAGCCGTCCAGATTCACATCATAGAGAATCTGTTCCGCGATGAGGCGATAGTTCATAAGTTCACCCGTCTTAAACCAGTGCGGAATCTCTTTGTTTGCTTCGTCCACCGAGCCCGAGGCGTGGATAAGGTTGCGAATGGCGCGCTTGTCGGTGTCAGCCATCTGATAAGAATCCAAGACGAAGTCGCCGCGAATGGTGCCAACATCCGAGGTCAGCGGCTCGGTGCCGCCCGTCACTTTGCGCACAATAGAAACGGCGTGCGCGCCCTGCCAGACCATCGCGATGACGGGACCGCTCGTCAAGTATTTGCGCAGATTCTCAAGCACCGCCTTTCCGAGCGCAATGGGGTCGGTCGTCGGAGGCGGGAGTCCTTTCTTTTCATAACTTGCGATGGACTTCTCGCCGACACCCTTAATCCAGTTGGGGTCAAGAGTGTAGTGCAACTCAATATGTTCCTTGCTCGGCACCAGCATCTTGAGACCGACGAGTTTAAGACCCATTCGTTCATAACGCTGAAGAATCTCTCCGACCAGTGTGCGCTGAAGTCCGTCGGGCTTTATCACCACAAGTGTCCGTTCTGTTTTTGGGTGCGTAGACATAATTTCATGAAAGATTAATCTCTATTTCTAACCGGAGTAACTCTTAAATCCTTGCAAATCTTAACGACAAGAAAATCATTAATTTCTGTATGTCGGGGGACACTTGAGGTTTGTTCGGTCTCTCTATGACAATAAACGGAATGTCTGTGTCCCTCACGAAGCAAAAAACAATTATTCTCCCGAAGATACGCGACAAAATCTCGGCGTTTCATTAAGCGAAGACCGGAATACTTAACTGCTCACGACTAAACCCGCGCGTCCTGCGACCCGCAATCGCGCGATTGGCTTTGAGCACCATTAAGAGCGCGTCTTTCAGATTTTCGCGCGCCTCGTTTTTCGTGCGTCCTTGCGTATTCACACCCGGCACCTCTTCAATCCAGGCACTGAACCATCTGCCCGTTTTTTTATATATTGCTGTAAAACCACGATTCACCATATCCCCACTCTACCAAACTCTCCGCCAAAATCAACCCACCTCCTCGGCGGGTCGCCGATGAGGCGACTACTTTCTGTACTTCGCGGCAATCTCTGCCTCCACCTCCACTTTCGGACGGCCAAACTTCAGCGCGGAGAGTTCTTTGAGCTTCTCAATGTTATCGCGCTTCCCTTCCGGCGGTGCCACGGTCTCCAAAGAGAACGGCTTCATCGGGCGGCCCGCGACGAGGAGCTTGAGGTAGGCGTTACGGTTGTCAAGATTGATGAGGTCCTGCTCGGTAAAGACCGGGTCTAGTTGCTTCGCCAAAAACTCGGCATCCTCGGCACCGACTCGAAAGAGCGCGAGCGAACCGACATTGCCGAAGACGGCGTCTTTTATCTTTTCATCCAACTGCTTGATAAACTGGTGCGCGATGGTGAGCGAGAGTTTGTACTTGCGCGCCTCGGAGAGTATAGAGGCGATGGAAGGCGTCGTAATGTTCTGAAACTCGTCTATATAGAGATAAAACGGAGGAAGGTCTTTGCCGAAAGAATCCACACGCGAGAGTGCCGCCATCAGCACCTTCCCCACCAAAATCAGCCCGATGAGATTGGCGTTGAGGTCGCCGAGCCGCCCCTTCGCGAGATTGACCAAAAGAATCTTTTTGTTGTCCATAATCTCGCGGAAGTTGAATGCCGATTTCTCTTGCGCGATGATGGGGCGCATAATCTCATTTGCAAGAAAATTATCAAACTTACTCGTGATATAGGGCACGATATTTTGGAGCGACGCCTCCCCGCCCGCCTTCTCGGCAACCTCTCGCCAAAATTGCACGACGACTGGGTTCTGACACCGCGAGAGTTTCTCGGCGCGGAAGTCCTTGCTCGCGAGAACGCGCGAGACATCAAGGAGGGTGGAGCCGCCGGTCGGGTCTTCAATCGTGAGAAGCACTGCGTTGCGAAAGTACTGCTCAAACATCGGGCCGCCCGCCGTCTTCATATCAAAGAGTTTCTCAAAGATACTAAGCATCTCGTTCACGACAAAGGTCTTCTGTTCGGGAAAGCGCGCGTCGTACTCAAGCATATTGAGCCCCATTGGACGCGCCGTGTTGGAGGGGTCAAAATAAATTAGGTCGTTGGCGCGCGAGGCGGGCACCATCGCGAGGACATCCTGGATATCAACGCCGTGCGGGTCAATGAAGCAGACGCCCTCGCCCGCCGCGATGTCCTGCGCAATCATATTTTTGAGCAAGGTCGTCTTGCCTGTGCCCGTCTGACCGATAATGTAGAAGTGGCGCAGGCGGTCGTCCGCAGTCATGTAGATGCGGGTCTCGCTGCCGCGTACGCGGTTGACGCCGAGCAAGAGCCCTTCAGTGGGGAGTCCGGTCGGCGCGGGAGCGACGCCCGCCTTCGCCTGCTTGAGTGCCGGAGAGGACTTGAGGTGCGTGGAAGGAAAGTGCGCGAGTGTCGTCAGTTCTTTGAGCGAGAGCGGCAGGCCGAGACGCTCGTCAAAATCACGGAGAGAAAAGGCGCGGAGGAAGGCGGCGAGCGCGCCCCGCGCGAGCCGCTTGAATCGCAAGGCGTTCCCTGTTGAACTCTGAAATTGGTTGAACGCCGCCTCAATGTCAGAGAGAATCGCCTCTGCCTCTTCTGCGGTTGCCGCCGAGGCGACGACGCGCACCGCGCACTCTACAATGGGCGACGCCACCTTCTTCTTTATCTCCTCCACCGCGAGTTCATCTATCTTCGGCTCATTCTTGCCTTCTTTGAGGCGGTTCTGCCGCTTCTCTTCGTCGGTAGAGAGCGTCTCGCGAATGGCGCGCAGGATGCCGCCGAAGATGGTGAAGGGAATCTTGATTGCTTTTGCGACCGGCACGCCGCGCTGAATCTGGCGCAGCGCCCGTTCGTACTTGGCGTTATACTCGTGCTGTGCGGGACGCAAGACAAACTGAATCGCCGCCCCTTCGCCCTCGCGGTCAATCTTTGAGAAACTGTGCAGAATCACACTCAGCGGGTCCACCTCAAACTCCTCGTAGTTTTTGAGCGGAAAGATGGCGTTCTTTGAGAGCAGCGCGCCCGAGGCGACTGAAACGCCCTTTTCATTGAAGATGTTGTAGTCGTCCTTCGCCTCGCGCACCTTCGCGTTATGGAAGAGCGACGAAATCTGTTTTTCAAAGAGGACGCGTTTGGTGTCGGGAACGCCGATATAGAAAATCACTTCGTCGCTCCCGTTCGCGTTCGCAATCTCAAGCGTCAACGAGTTGTTGGTCGCCTTCCCGCGCGCGCCGAGGAGCCCCGCATAAAATTGCTCCATTCCCGCAATGAGCTTCTTCAACTCCATCTCGCCTTCCTCTTTGGTCGCGTCGGGGAGCGAGACCTCATAGAGCGTCATATGGAGCGTGCGGAAGAGCGGGCTTTTTTCACGAAGACCTTTCGCGGGCAGACCTTCTTTAATATACTGAACGAGAAAACGGTGAAAGTCGTCAAAGAGGTGGGGACTCCCGAGCCGCTGCACAACCGCGAGCGCGTTGCGCACACCTCGCTCCTGCATTACGGCAATCAACCCCTCCATCTGCTTGTCGTGCGGCTCGGGGGTGAGATCTAGGATGATGGTCTGTACCTCTCTTTCAGGAAGCGCGTGAGTCAGCGCAAGTATCTTCTCTGCCGGCTGCTTCGCGTACTCTTGTATCGTCTCTTGTGTCGCGCTCCCGCGACCGAGTTTCTGCTCCTTCTCAATTACCTGCTTGCGCAAAAACCGCAGTTCTTCTTCGGGAGAACCGAACTTCTGCTCCACTCCTCTCGTTCCTTGTCCCTCCATAGTTAGTGTAGGTCCGCGCGAACCACATCTATCTTCGCCTGCTCCTCAAGTTTCTGCTCGGCGGCATTGATGTCGCCAACTTCTTCCAACCCCGCCTCAAGCGCGTCTTTATAGACCGCCTTTGCCGCATTCTGCGCCTCCATATAGGCAAGCGCGATGCCCGCGAGCACCGCCCCGCGCTCTTCGTCGGTCAAGTCGCCGGCGAGCATCCCCGAGACGAGTTTCTTCACCTCATCAAACTTGCCCGCCGAGAGCAACGCGCCGATCTGTTGTTGCAGTTCTTGGGTCATAGTTTTTCAGGAGGTATTAGTCCCGCCTCTTCTAGTTCTTTCACCAGTCCCTCTGCGGTGGGAGGCGGTTCAACAGAGGGGACAGATACAGCGGGTGAACGATACTTTGTCCAGAGCCGCCCGCGAATACTCTGCAGATAGGTTGCTTTAAGCGCGGAACCCTTTCCCGCTTCGCGCACAATCTTCTTCTCTTCATGCATCAAGTACGCCGTGACTTCCATAATCACCTTATCTCCCGCAATCACTCCCATCTTCTTCTTGGTCAAAAGTTCGCCGAGTGCGCCATCAAGCGCAGAAAAGAGTTCGGTCGCTCTGCCCGGATTCTCGGGATGCTCAAGTTGCCGAGCGACAATCTCGCCAACCGTTGTCTGAAGCGTCTCGCGCATACCGAGAGCAATCTTCTCCAGCACCTCGTCAAGCGAGAAACCGCGGAGATAGTCGGCAAGTCTTTCTTTATCTTCCGCCCGCGCCGAAAGCTCCCTCACCCACTCATCCGCTGCCATCCAGTCCTCAAGCGTCGTAACAGCACCCGGCGTCAGTATCTGCTTGACCGTCTCGGCGACCTTCGCGCTCAAAAACTCCGACATCTCTTTCTGTACACCCACTTCCGCAAAGACGCCGGCGCGGGCGCCTTGAAACCCTTTCTTGGCGCGCGCGAGCGCAATCTCTACCTGTTCGCGTCCAGGATGCATACCGACCGCTTTTGTGTAATCCTCTTTGATCTTCTCAATCTCAGCAAGCCGCGCCTCAACCGCTCCGCCCCTTGAAATGCCGAGCCCCTCAAATGCCCCGCCCGCCGAAACACCTCCCAATGTTCTTCTATACTTTTCGTCTTTTCGTATCTCGGTGCGTGCTTCTGCTTCTGCTTTTAATCCCTCAGTTCTAAATATCCTTGCGGCAATACCCGTCAATCGCCCGAAACCGAAGACAAAATGATTGCTCGCCCTCACCAACTCCAACTTGCGTTCTTCTCCTATCAACTCGTAGCGCCGCTCCGGTGGCGGACCCGCTCTTTGCAACTCCCCCTCAAGCCGCGCAATCTCGGCGGGCATCTCGGTAAACCGCTTCACTGTCTCGCCATAGAGCGCGACAAACTTTTCTGGCTCTTTCTTCGCCAATGTCTCAAGTTGATTCGCGACTAGCGCCAAGTCCGACTCGGTCATCGCAAGCGCGCTCTCTTTCGCAATTCGTTCCCGCCACACCTTCAGCACTTCATTCTTCACCTGTTCTTTTATCTCAAACGCGCTGAAGAACTTCTCAATCTCTGCCGGATTCCCTGCTTTTATTCCCTCAACCGAGGAGAACCATTCGGCAAACGCCGGATTGTCAAGCCGATTCGCGCCTTCGGGCGCTTTGGGTGCGGCTTCGGGAGATATAAGTGGAGGAAGAGGGGTCGCTTCGGCAACAGGCGCGGCGAGAGCGGCAGACCTCTCAAACGCAGGAATCGTAATCTTTTCTTGGAGTGCTACAGGTGGAGGAGGCGGCGCGGGCGGCGCAAAAGTAGCACTTCCCCCTCTTCTGACACGCGCCACATGCCGCGCCATCGTGAGCGTATCTTCGCCAGAGTCCGCCGCATACTTGCTGAATGTCGGGACATTCTTTTTCGGCGGATATGCCCTTTCTGTCTTCGGTACTGACGGCGGCGCAGACGACTGTTCCACTGTCTTGCGTGTCGTCATCTTTGTCTGCTCAGTTAATTTCTTTGAGACCTTCTCAATCGTCTCGGGGTCTTTCACTGCGAGATTGAGAGTTCGTTTGACCAATTCTTCGGTAGAAAGATTTCTCAGTATCTTATCCTTCTGTTCCAACTTCTCCAATCCCCCAATCCCCTGCCCAAAACCCTGCGCCTGTTCCTTCACACGCGCCAACTCCGCCGCGGTCTCCTCCGCGCTCAGTTCATCAGGTACCTGTTCGGGACCTTTCTTCATACTTTGTTTAACTTTAGGTCTTTCGTAAGTAATCTGGCTATCTACAATCTCCTGAATCTTTCGTGCGTCAATCACAAAGCCGATAGGAGATATGGAGTCCACCAACCTTTGGAGATCTTCTTTCGCATTATATTGTCCCTTTGCATCTCGTTTTCTTATATGAAAAGTGTTAAGCCAAGATTGGATTTTATCTACCTTTATCTTCAACTCGTCAGCGATATCAGGATTTATTCCCTGCAATTCAGAAGCGGCGTGTTCTAATGAATCCCTTGCTGCAATTAAATCCCCTCCCCAGAGTTTTTGTTGATTAATATCATCTGATGTAAGCACTTCTTGAGCCAAGAGTCCCATAAGCAGATCTCTTGCTACACTGCATTTCCTCTCGGATTCCTCCACATTACGCGTAGTTTTCTCAAGTAGCGGTTTTCTTTTCTCCTCAAGGTTGGGAGTAAGATCCGTTTGTAGTCGCTCCGGATTAACCATACTCTTAATACTACCACAGATACTACACAACCTGCAGTTGAAGGTTGGGTACTCGCTTGAAATCCTTCCTGTTTCTGGTAAGCAAAGTGGAGTTGGTGAAGAGTGCCGTTGCCGCGATGATACTGTCTGGTGTCTTCAGCCGATGCTCGCGGCGGAGTTTAGCGCCAATGCGGGCAATTTGCGAATCAAGCACAACAACGATGCACGCAGAAATAAATTCTTCAATCCTTGCTGACTCTACCGAAGTTAAAAAGGGGAAACTAAAAAGTTCGAGTTCAGTAACTGTTGCGATAAATGGTCGGGACTCTACCGTTAGAATCTTCTCCATAACTGGGACAACCGTTGGGTCATCTTCTAGATAATAGACAATACTGTTGGTATCCAGAGTAACCATATTGGAGAACTACTTCCACTCCCGACGCATCTTTCGGTATTCTTTTAGCAGAGTTCCTTTTCTTTTGCTTAAAACTGCTTTGGCGCGACGCCAAATCGCGAGGCGTTCGGCCCCGCTCATGTCCCACGCTATGCGTACTATCTTTTTCTGTGTGGTCTCCATGACAGGAATGATTATATCATATCGTCAAAATCTCGGCGCCCCTCTCTGTGACTAGCACGGTATGCTCAAAGTGCGCCGCGAGCGAACCGTCTTTGGTACGAAAGGAATGGCCGTCGGTGTCAAGAATAAGTTCGGGGGAGCCGAGGGTCAGCATCGGCTCAATCGCGAGCACCATTCCCGCGGTGAGTTTCGCGCCCTCGCCGCGATTGCCAAAGTTGGGGATATGCGGCTCCTCATGCACGGCGTGCCCTACCCCGTGCCCGCCTAAGCTTCGCACAATGCCGAAGTTGCCGTTCTTTTTCACGAAATCCTGAATGGCGGAGCCGATATCACCGGTGGTCGCGCCCGCGCGCGCCGCTCCAATCCCGACCGCGAGAGCCCGTTCGGTCGTCTCAAGCAGTCGCTTCACCTCTGGCGCAATGCCGCCGACCGCGACCGTCACAGCCGCGTCGGTGAAGAGATCTTTGTACTTCATTCCCACATCAATGCCGACGATATCGCCCTCCTTGAATACGACCGCCGCGCTCGGCAACCCATGCACTACCACATTATTTACCGAAACGCAGATATGCGCTGGGTAGGCGTGCTTCGCTTTGCGGGGGCGAAAGTTAAAGAAAGATGATGCACCGCCCGCCTCGCGAAAAAGTTTTTGAGCTGCCTCTTCTATATCCTGCGCCGAGACGCCGACCTGTGCGCGCCTCGCCAACGCATCACGAATCGCGGCAAGGCGCTTTCCTCCTTCGCGCAGTTTCGCTATCTCTTCGGTTGTCTTGACGAGCGACATCGCGACTACTTTGGAGAAATCACGGTCCCGACAAATGATTTGCCGGCGAGATAGTCGGCGAGATGCGTGAGCGGCTTGCCGTTCATAATGGCAACCTCAAGACCGAGTTCTTGCGCGCGCGCCGCCGCAATGGGGTCAAACGGGCTATTGAGCCCCGGCGCCCACTTTTCGGGAATTATCTTTCTGAAGGCAGACCATGAGATACGCGCTATCTTCACCGCGTCTAAATACCGCTTCGGGTCTTTGTCATAGACAAAATCAATGTTAGAGAGATTGACAATCTTTGTCGCCCCCACCTGCGCCGCCATCTCTACCGCGTCAAAGTCGGTGCTGTGCCCGGGTGCCTCCGCGCCGCAGAGTACGACCGGTTTCGTAACGCTCTCCAACTCACTCGGCTGAATCACCACCCGTTCGTGCGCGAGCGAGCCGAAGAGCATCCGCACAAACTCGGCATTGAGCCGCAAGACATAAATCCCAATCCAATCAATCTCGGTCTGCGAGAACCCCGCAATCTCTTTGCCCGCCGCTTGATATCGGCGGCAGATCTTTCCTCCGCCCGTAACAATCACAAACGACTTCTCTTGCTTCACCTCGTCTTCAATTAATTTCTTAAACTCTGAAAGAAACGCCGTATCAATCCCATCAGGGACAATGAGCGAGCCGCCGAGAGAGATGATGACTGGATTTTTCACTTTATTGCCTGCAGGAGGTTGGCGAAGACGGCTTCGGGCGTCTGCTCGCCGTTAATCCGGTGGTAATGGTATCTCGGTTGTTGTCGCAGATACTCAATCGCGGGCAGAACTTCGGTCGCGTACCACGAGAGGCGGCGAGCAATCTTCTCGGCGTGGTCATCATGCCGCGCGCGCAGTAGAAGTCGGCGTTTTGACTCTTCGGGTGAGATGTGAATATCAAAAAGGTAGACCGAGTCGCGCTTAAAAAACTGAAGCGCCGAGGCAAGCGCCACCGCCTCGGCGGGTTTGCGCGGGCTGCCGTCTATGAAGATGTGCTCGCCGCCCTTCAGATTTTTTACAAAATTATCGGCCCAGAGCCAGATGGCGATGAACTCGGGCTGGAGTTTGCCCGCTTCTTGAATCTCTTTGGCGATATGGGCGGCGAGCGTCGGACCTTCCATAAAGGCGCGAATCTTGTCGCCGGTGTAGGAGTGGAATTGCGGAATTGCTGGGGTCTCTTTCTTGAGATGTGCTTTAAGCAACTCTACTTGAGTGCCCTTCCCGCTCCCGCTCGGCCCACAAAATATGAAAGTGAGTGATTGTTGCATGTTTATTTCTTCAACAAGCGAATAAATTGTTCAACTGAAATCTCTATATCATCTAAAACACTCGCGTAAGACACGCACCAAAACACGCGTCTTGACTACCGGCAATCTAGGCATAGGCGGCGGTTACTCGGGAACTACCCACGCTAAATGAACGCACAAACTCGAATGAGTTCTCATCGCGTGGAACTCTCTCACCATCGTTGAGTAGACCCTCTATATGACACTGAATCGCCTCGTCAAGACGCTTTTTGGTCTCATCAATGGTTCTGGCACAAGTATGTACACCGCGCAGGGTAGGCACAAAACCGTGGTATCCCTTGCCGTCCGGTTCAACAATAACTCGAAAGGTGTGAAGTGGATTTTTCATAGATGCAGTATAGCGCAGAAGGGTATTTTCGGCTAACCTTGACATATATAGCAGAGTATGCTAAGATGGAGACAAATTCTTAATCGTATGGTTAAGTCGTTTCTTGCACCGAAAGGTGGGAAATAAGGAGGTAAGTGCGTTCCTCCACTAACGCACAAGCACATTGAAAGGAGTGTCGTATGACACGCAAAAATGAAGAGTTCGCAATCGACAACGGGCCATCAAAGCTCGATCTCATGCTCTCCCTGTTTGATACAGACATGGGAAAGCGCATCGTGAAGTTTTACCAAAAACGCGATGATGAGGGCAAACACGGATTCTACATCTACGATGTCCAGATCACTTCGGCTCGTCGGCGCAATTCGGCGGCGAACATCTGGGAGATCGAAGGAATCACTGATGCTCAAGGTGAAAAGACGCGAGTCTCCATCTACTACCTCTCGGATACCCGGGAAGGTCGCATGAGGTTCGAGGACGAACTTCGAACTCACGGCATCATGGAGACGCCGGACGACGCCAAGAGAGCAAAGGCTCTCATGATCATCATCCAGAAGATGGTGGCCATCGCTCAGAATCACGGCGGCTTGCCCGAGGAGTTCTACGTCCTGTTCGAAAAAGCAAAGCCGATCAACTGGGCCAGGGACCACAAGTCTCTCGCCGAAGCAATCAACAACATCTGAAAGGAGTGCAACATGAACAAGATGGACATACTGAATGCCAATGTGACGCGAGCTATTAGCAAGCTCAAAGACGCACAGATTGAAGTGGCTCACGCTGAACTGGCAATCGCCAAGGCGACATCACCAAATTCTGTTGACGGTCAAATCGCCAGACGCGGAGCCCTAAGAGGGGCCGTGGACGCAGGTCTCGACGATTGGGTCGAAGAGCTTCTCAAGATCTTTCTCGCTGAGAAAGGAGTCGGGAAAAAACTCAAGGCCGAATTGAAGGAGATCGCCTCCTAAAACGACTGAACCGTTCTGCGTGAACACACGGGGCGACCAAGGCAATAGCCGAGGTCGCCCTTTTTATTTCTTATGACATCAAGAGCGAGCATACAAAAAATCTTGAACCGTGTCGGAGCCCCCGTAGAGAGGGTAAAGCGGTCAAGATTTTTTCAGTATGCGAGCGACTAATATTCTCTCATAGAAACCTGCGCGTCAATCTTTTTGATGAAGTCAAGGACTACCGAGACGACAATCAGGAGCGCGGTGCCGCCGATGGCGAGCGAGGTGTTACCCGTGAGCCCGCGCATCGCGAGCGGAAGTACCGCCACGCACGCGAGAAAGACCGCGCCAACGAGCGTGATGCGGGTGAGAATATGCGAGATATGCTCCGAGGTTGAGGCGCCGGGCCGCACGCCGGGAATGAAGGCGCCGTTTTTCTGCAGGTTCTCCGAAATCTGGTCGGGGTCAAAGGTAACGGCGGTGTAGAAGTAGGTAAAGAGGAGCACCAAGAAGAAGTAGAGCGCGGCATAGACCCACGGGTTCCCGAAGATGGTGGTCAAAAGCGAGGCGATGCGGACGAGAATATCGCTCTTGAAGACCGAGAGAAAGGTCGCAATCATTTGCGGAAAGAGCAAGATGGAGAGCGCGAAGATAATCGGAATGACGCCTGCCTGATTGACGCGCAGCGGCAGGTAGGTAGAGACGCCGCCATAGACCTTGTTGCCGCGCACGCGCTTGGCGTAGGTGACGGGGATGGGCCGTTCGGCTTCGGTGACAAAGACGACGCCGAAGACAATCGCGCCCGCGACGGCGAGAAAGGCGAGATACAGTGGAACTTGGCTGGCATCAAATGAAAAGAGGAGTTGGCTCGTCGCCTGCGGCAGGCGCGCCACGATGCCGGCAAAGATGAGGAGCGAGGTGCCGTTGCCGATGCCGAACTCGGTCATCAATTCGCCGAGCCACATCAAAAGGAGTGACCCCGCCGTAATGATGATGATATTTGCAACGGTCTCAAAACTCGAGAGCGCGGGCACCACCCCCTGCCGCTCCAAGAGGGTGAGGAAAGCGAATGACTGCACGAGCGCGAGCGGCACGGTGATGAGTCGCGAGTACTGCGCGAAGCGCGCCCTGCCCGCCTCGCCCTCTTCTTGATAGAGCGCCTTGAGTTTGGGCGACATCATCGTCAGGAGCTGCATAATAATAGAGGCGGTGATGTAGGGGCCGACACCGAGCATCACGATAGAAAGATGCGAGAGTCCGCCGCCCGAGAAAATATCAAGGAGCCCGAAGAACTGGTTGCCCGAAAAGAATGCGGCGAGACGGGTCGCGTCTATGCCCGGAATCGGAATTGCCGAGAGAAAACGAAAGACGATAAGCGCACCCGCGACGAAGAGCAGCCGCTTGCGGAGTGTCGGGTCGTTGATGGCGAGCGTTAATTTTTGGAAGAGCGTACTCATTTGTTTAGACTCTAGGGGAGAAGGCTTTAGGCTTTAGGTCTTTCCTAGTGCCTAGTGCCTCGTTTCCTATCACCGTGCCGCCTGCCTTGAGCACCGCCGCTTTGGCGCCCGCGGAAATGGCGAGCCCCGAGAGCGTGAGTTTCTTAGAGAGCGTCCCGCGCCCGAGAATCTTGATGCGGGGCATCTTTCCTTCTTCGTGCGCGACGAGTCCCTTCTCAAAAAGGGTCTGGCTCGTTACCTTTGCGCCGTTCTCAAAATGCTTCTCAAGGAGATCAAGATTGACGGGGAATGCCGCCGCGGCGAAACTCTTGAACGAACTCTTGCCCCGTCCGCGCAGTTTCGGGATGCGCTTTATCATATCGCGCATCTGGGGGTAGATTTTGTGCCCCGCACGCGCCGTCTGCCCTTTGCCGCCGCGACCGGAGGTCTTACCGCGCTTGCCGCCGCGCCCGACTTGGGCGCTTCGCTTGTTTTTATGAACCCGTTTGAGTGTGTGAAATTGCATAGAAATATATTAGGCGGTGAGCGAGAGAAGGGCTTGAATCGTCGCGCGGGCGATATTCAATTTATTCTTGCTTCCCGAAAGAATCTTGGCGTTGACATTGGTGATGCCGGCGAGTTCAAGGACAGCGCGCACGGCGCTGCCCGCGATGAGACCCTTGTTGGGCGAAGGGCGAATCACGACAATCGCGCTTGAATACTTTGCCTCAATCTGGTGCGGAATGGACTGTGTCTCGGTGCGCGCAACGCGAATCAGTTCTTTTTTTGCATTTTTTGTCGCTTTATCCACCGCGGCACTCGTATCTGCCGCCTTGCCCGTCCCCACCCCGACACTACCCTTGCGATTGCCTATGACCACCAGCACGCTGAAGTTGAAGCGGCGGCCGCCCGCGATGACGCGGGCAACGCGACGGACATCAAGTGTCTTTTGGTCGTACTCAGAGCGCGTACGGTCATCACGGCCGCCGCCGCGCCGCGGCGGACGGCGGCCGCGCGAAGAGCGCTCGCGCCGACCAGAGTCGGCGCTCGCTCCCTTCGGCGCGGGAGCGACCGCGGCGGCAGTAGCCGCCGCTTGCAGCATTGCCGACGGCGCGGTCTCTATGAGTGTCTGTGTTGAAATATCGTCGTTCATATGTTTGAAAGTCGAAAATTAAAAGAGGAGCCCTCCCTCGCGCGCGCCGTCGGCAAGCGCCTTGATGGCGCCGGCATAACGGTAGCCGCCGCGGTCAAAGACCGCGGCGGTAAGCCCTCGTTCCTTCGCCTTCGCCGCAATGTTTCGCCCCACCGCCTTCGCGCGCACTCCCGCCCCTTTCTCTTTGAGACCTTGCGATGTCGCAGAAAGCAGAGTGCGCGCCGCGTCATCATCAATGAGTTGCGCCGAGATGGCGCGATTGGAGCGAAAGACCGAGAGACGCGGACGCGCCGCCGTGCCGTGCACTTTTGCACGGATTCTTTTGTGCCGCCTCTGTCGTTGTTCGTTTTTTGATGTCATATCTCTTTAAACCGTCTTCTTGCCCTGCTTGCGGCGAATCACTTCAGTATCGTAGCGAATGCCCTTGCCCTTGTAGGGTTCGGGCTTCTTCTGCGCGCGGATGCGCGCCGCGAACTGCCCGACTGCCTCGCGGTCGCTGCCGCTTATGGTCAGCGCGCCCTTCTCAGCCATTATCTTGAGACCGGCGGGAATGGCGAGCTTCACGGGATGCGAAAAGCCGAGCGCCATTATCACCTCGCTCCCCTTTACCTCTGCCTTGAAGCCGATGCCTTCTATAATGAGTTTCTTTGAGAACGGCGTTACGCTCCCCGCAATCATATTCTTGAGATGCGCGACGGTCGTGCCGAGAAGCATCTTGGTCTCGGGCGATTCATCTTTCCCAGAGACGCGCAGTCCTCCCTCTTCCTTGGTCAAAACAATTGCGCGTGGAAGCGCGCGTGTCTGCGCGCCGAGCGGACCTGTCACGGTGAACGAGTCCTCGGTCTGTGAGACCTGAACTTGCGCAGGTACGGGAACTGGTTTTTTTGCGAGGCGACTCATAGCATTACCAAATCTCAAACAACACTTCGCCGCCTATTTTCTGCTGACGCGCATCGCTGTCAGTGAGAATGCCTTTCGGAGTTGAGAGCACCGCTAGGCCCGAGCCCTGCCGCACGGGGCGGAGTTCGCGCGCCTGCCGATAGATGCGTTTGGACGGGCGCGAGATGCGTTTGACCATATGTACTTTGGGAATTGCGCCCGCATAGGCGAGCATCATCTGGAGCGTCTCTTTGCGTTTGCCCTTCTTCGCGACCTCGGCGAGGTATCCTTTGCCGGCAAGCGCCTCGGCAATGGCGGTGATATAACGCGATGCGGGAAATTGAAACGAGGGCTTGTGTCCCTGGCTCGCAATCTTTAATTTATTTATAAAGTTTGAGACGCTGTCCATAAAAATACACAAAGAATTACCAGCTTGATTTCTTGACGCCCGGAATCATCCCTTCGTTCGCGTACTCGCGAAAACAAATGCGGCAGAGACCGAAGTCACGCATAAATCCGCGCTTTCTGCCGCAACGGAAACAACGCCGCACGATGCGAGTAGAGAACTTCGGCTTCTTCAGCGCGCGTGCGATGACTGATGTCTTTGCCATAACAAAACTAAAAGCCCTTGCGAGCGTCCCGAAATACTAACGAAATAGGGCTAAAAAGTCAATCGTTGAGATACTTCCGTTCGGCAATAAGTTGAGAATAAAGGTTCTCAGGAACCTTATCATCTGGTATCACCTCCGGCATCTGGCAGATATATCGGAGAGAGAGTTAGCGCAAGGGGATAAGAAAAGACCCTTCCGCAAAGACGCAAAACCACCGCAGTTAAGCGGTGGTTTCGTCCGTGTCCCACACAGTGCGTAAGGACTGGAATCGGTAACAGAAGCAGTATAGCACACTTTGTTATTTCCTTGCTTCGTCTTTTTTGAAGGGAAAGCCGAGATACTCAAGGTACGCGCGAGCTTCTTTCGCATTCTTCGCGGTCGTCACGACCGTAATGCCCATACCGAAGACATCCCGCAGGTCTTCGTCAACCGCTTCGGGAAAGATGGTGTGTTCCTTGATGCCGAGCGTCAGATTGCCCATCTCATCAATCGCGCCTGCCGCAAGCCCGCGGAAGTCGCGCGTGCGCGGGAGCGCGATATTGAGCAGTTTGTCCAAAAACCCGCGACACCGCCTCCCGCGCAGCGTAACCACGACGCCAACGATATCGCCGACGCGCGTCTTGTATGAAGCGATTGCCTGTTTCGCGCCGCGGCGCGCGCCCTTCTGTCCCGTTATCTTCGCGAGACGGTCTTCTACCACTTCTATCTTTTTCTTGTCTTTAAACGAGCCGACGCCAACGCCGACCACAACCTTCTTGAGGCGCGGCGTCTGCATCGGGTTGGTATAACCGCTCTTTTCTTTGAGTGCCTTGAATGCTTCTTTCTGTTTTTCTTGGACGCTTTTCATAGATTTCGGATTAAGAAACGAGCGCGACATTTGAGATATGTATCGGGAGCGCGCGTTCTACCATTTGACCTTTCTGCCCGCTACGTTTCGCGCGTTCATGCTTCTTCTTCAGATTGACGCCTTCAACCACGACGCGCTCCGCGCGCACGAGCACTTCGCGCACGAGACCGGTCTTGCCCTTGTCCGCGCCGGTAATCACCTTTACTTTGTCTCCTTTCTTGATATGCATAAAAATAAATCTAGACAACTTCGGCCGCCTTGCTGATGATGCTATGAAATCCGCGCAGAGACAACTCGCGCGGCATCGGACCGAAGACGCGACCAGCGATGGGTTCCTGTTTCCCCTTCTCCACAATCACGACGGCATTCTCGTCAAAACGGACATACGACCCATCGGCGCGCCGATAGGGTTTGCGCTGACGCACCACAACCGCGTGCAGAACATCCTTCTTCTTCACTCCTTTGCGCGGCTCCGCCTTCTGCACCGAGAGCACGAGAATGTCGCCAATTTCGGCGTAGCGACGCTTAGAAGAACCGAGCACCTTGAAGACGCGGCCAATCTTGCCTCCCGAGTTGTCTGCTATCTTCACAATGGCGCGGGGTTGCAACATAAAATTAGGTTCTAGCGATTAGGCGCTAGGCGCTAGGAAAGAAACTACTCTCTTTCCTAAAGCCTAATGCCTAAATCCTAATGCCTGACCATAAAGTGCTTATCTTTTGAGAGCGGGCGGCAGGAAATAATCTCTACTTTTTCTCCGATTTGTTTCGTATTGCCCGCATCATGCGCCTTGAGCCGTGTCGTCAGATTCATATACTTGCGGTACTTCGGATGCGCGACAAAGCGATTGACTTCCACCACGACGGAGTCCTTCATTTTATTTGAGACGACGGTGCCCGAGAATATCTGCGTCTTTTTCTTTGATTGGTCTGCGGTCATAAAGATTATTTGGCCGCCCCGCGCGCCGTCAGGATTCGGGCGATATCTTTGCGCAACACCTTGCCCTCCTTCACATTCTTCTGCTTGCCGCCCGTCATCGCGAACCGAAAGGCGCGCAGTTTCTCCCGCGTCTCAATCAGTTTCTGGTCCAGTTCGCTCTTCGGTTTTCCATTAAAGTCGTACATAGTTTCGTACTCTACCACACTTATATCCGCGCGACTATCTTGGTCTTGAGCGGCAGTTTGGTGCCTGCTTTGCGCAACGCCTCGCGTGCCTCTTTCTCGGGAATGCCGTCAACCTCAAAGACGACGCGTCCCGGCTTCACCTCAAAGCAGTAGCCCTGCGGGTCGCCCTTGCCTTTGCCCATACCGACTTCCGCCGCCTTGGCGGTGTAGGGCATATCGGGAAAGATGCGTATCCAGACCTTGCCTCCTTTGCCGGCGCTGCGCGAGAGCACCTTGCGCGCCGCCTCAATCTGATTGGACCGTACGCGGGCGCGCCCGACCGCCTTCAGCCCGAACGAGCCGAACGAGACGAGCGTGCCGCGCGTCTCCATTCCTCCCGCTTTCGGGTTGCGGCGCATGGTGTGCCATTTTCTGTATTTGACTTTCTTCGGAAGCAACATATATTTTACGCCTTGCGCTTTTCGTTTTGCGCTTTCTCAAAGACCTCGCCTTTGTATATCCAAATCTTGATGCCGATATCGCCATAGGACATATGCGCGCGTTCGCGCGCGTAGTCAATATCAGCGCGGAGCGTCTGAAGCGGGATGCGCCCCTTCTTGAGTTCCTCGGTGCGCGCCATCTCGGCGCCGCCGAGACGCCCGCCGAGATAGACCTTCACGCCCTTTACATCTCGGTTCGCCATCACCTTCTCAATCGTCTGCTTCATAACGCGGCGAAACGGGAGCCGTTTCTCCAAGCCCTCGGCAACGAGATGCGCCACAATCGCCGCATTTGACTCGGGCGAGCGCACCTCCTCAATATCAAGTTTCAAGTTCTCAAGTCCAGTGAGGCCCTGCTTGTGCGCAAGTTTCGCGAGGTCGTTCTTGAGACGCACCGCTCCCTCCCCGCTGCGACCAATCAAGAGCCCGGGGCGCGAGGTGCGGATGATGATGCGAAAGAATTTGTTGCCGCGCTCCATCTCAACACTCGCGACGAACATCCCGCGCAGGCGTTTTTCAAGAAACTCGCGCACCATAATGTCGCTCTTGAGCAATCTCTGGTACGCGCCTTTCGCGCCAAACCAGCGAGACTTCCAGTCCTTGATGATGCCGAGGCGATGAGAGTAGGGGTGGACGATGTGGCTCATAAAATTATTTTACCGATTCGGCGAGTGTCAAGATAATCTTGCTCGTGCGCTTCAGAATCTGGTAGGCGGTGCCGCGCGCGCGCGGCATTGAACGCTTCAGGGTTGCTCCGCCATCTACCGAAAGTCCGCTGACGCGCAGCACTTCGGGGTGCGCGACACCGGCATTTTGTTTCGCGTTCGCCATCGCGCTGCGGAGCAATTTGAGCAAGGGAAGTGTCGCGGTCTTGGGCAAGAGCGAGAGAATCGCGAGGGCCTCGCTTGCGGTCTTTCCCTTCACCGCATCGGCGACGAGACGCACTTTGCGCGGCGACATTCTTAAATTGTTCAGAATCGCTTTCATCTTATTTCTTCGTCTCCGCCGCCGCCTTCGCCGTCTGCGCCGCCGCAATCTCCTGCTCCTTCGCCTTCAACTCCTGTTCCTTCTGCATCTTGCCTCCGTGGCGGATAAACTTGCGCGTGAGAGAAAACTCGCCGAGCCGGTGCCCCACCATCTCCTCCGAGACGAGCACTTCGGGAAAGTCCTTGCCGTTGTGTACCAAAAACTTAAACCCAACCATCTCGGGCGCGATGGTGCAGGCGCGCGACCAGGTCTTAATAGGCGCGGCCGATTCGGGGCGCTTGCCCGCAATCTTTTTCAGAACGCGCGGGTCCACGAATGGTCCTTTTTTAAGCGAGCGGGTCATTGTAAAAAGGCTCTAGGCACTAGACCTTAGGTTTTAGGAAACTTCCTAGAACCTAGCGCCTGCTCTTAGTGAGCGTGCCGAGATAATAGCGAAAGAGAGTCGAGAAGTCAAACTACTTGTCTGGGTTTATCTTGTCATCGTCACCTTTCTCCATTCTTCTTCTACGCTCATCAAGCGTCTCACCCTCATACATCCAATAATCGGTGCCCGCAACTCCGTAACCAACTTCCAGTATTTTCTGCGCAGATGCAGAAAGACTTGTCAATTCGCCGTTAAACTCGATTGACTTTTTTGCGTGAAGATCTACAACTTTCGCCTTCTTGTTTTCATCGCCAGTAAAATAAATCTCCGAGTCAACTGGAATGTTAACCATTTCAAAGTTAAATCGATCTCGCCTTACCCGTGCCTCATCAAGTGCTTTTTGATCCTCTTGTGATTCAACGAAATCATTTTTAGGAGTCACATTTTCCACTTCGGCAAGCTTGAGTGCTGCGACAACCCGTGCAGGTGCAACTTCAAAGAATTCGCGGCTTGACCGAACACGGTGGTCCCGAAAAGCATCAAATAATTGGTTTTCAACGAATGTCGCATCCTTCACTTTGCATGCATAAAAACACTCGAAAGGAAGCGGGACCCCCGTAGTATCAAGAGAACGAATACGCTGCTCCAGGTTAGTTGTCTTTCCAATCTTCACATAGCCGAGCATCGCCTCGTTTATGAGAATATAAATTACCTCATTCATTGTTGAATCTGGATTATACATTCTTCTTATTCAGAAATTCTGGTACAAAGCCATTCTTCTCCAACACATGCGCAATTCCACGCAATAGATAATTGTTGACGAATCCTATTGTATATATTCGTCCTTTTTCGGTAAAAGGAACGAGCATATTTTTGTCTTTCAGTTTTTTGAGAATCCGTGAACGCTGCACCGGTGACTCTTGACCGATAATCTTCTCTAGATCGGCGGATTTAATGCTCATGTCTTTTTGCTTAACGATTGCAGTGAGGATTTCATACTCGCGTTTTGTAATATGCTCGCGGTCAAGCGCAAATGAAAGCATTGGGAGCAAGACAAAATTAACGGTATAATCTAAATCAAGAAGCTTATCTATCTTCTCTACTTCAGTTCGCAATCCCTCAAGAACATAGAGGCACCACTCAAGCACTTTTTCTTCTTCCCCAGAATCAGCGAGGGAGAGCATTTGATAATATTTATTGCGGTCCATACAAAATATAGCGGTCGGATTGAGAATACGACCACTTTTTACTTGAAACCCTTGTTTAATCAGCAAAGCATAGGTGAACAAACGCACAACTCGCCCATTACCATTATCAAATGGATGAATCCACGCCATTCTATGGTGCGAGAGCGCAATCGCAAGCAAGTGATACTGTGCATCAACGGATTTATTTACGAAATCTAAGAGTTCATCGAAATATTCGGGAACTTTTACTGTCTCTGGAGGCAGATGCAGGGCATTGTTTATTCTCACATTTATCGGACGCAGTGCACCTGGGTATCGAGAACCTTCTCCTTGCGGAGGTGGCGTAAGTCCATTGACAATCTTTTTGTGAATCTCAGAGAGAAGCGCACGATTAAATACGGCTGATTTATTTACAGTCTCTTCAATAAACTCTATGGCGCGCTCAATGTTAAATATTTCTTTCATCCCCTCATCGGTTGTGTGTCGGGACGGATTCTCTATAATTCTTTCCACATACTCCGCAAGAGTCGTGTTATTTCCTTCAATTCGCGCCGAACCCAAACTTTCAAACATCTGGAAGATATTCTTGAGTTGAAAAAAGATCTTCTTCGGGACGGGACCCTCCAATTTCTTAACGCGGAGTTTTTCAAGTTCAAGAATTGTGTTGGCGAGTTTGCTCCCCCATTTGGGGTCGTAGAGTTTGAGCGGTACCCCTATAATCATCTTTTTATTTACATTAGCATCTCCCATTAATTAACATTATACGGAAAATAAGAGTCGACACAAGCACCTCACGGGATTCTGCTCAACACTTATTTAACATAAGCCAAATATGACATTTACATTGACCATAAAGATTAAAACTCCTCTCTAAAATACTTCGTGGCGGCTTCATACTCTTCGCGCGAGCAGAACTCGCGGGGTTTAAATTGGTGCGTCTTGGGGTTGAGCCAGAACCATTTCTCGTGCTCTTCTGAAAGCGTGGGCTCGCCGCCGAGATATTCTCCTTCATAGACCGTCTGAAGAATATACTTCTGTTTGTGAAAACGGCGAAATTGAAAGAGCGGTCTTCCTATTTTGTATTTCACATTTTTCCCAATCTCTTCTCGTATCTCCCGCGCGAGAATCTCCATAAGCGGCACCTCGCCCTCTACGGTATCAATCCTTCCCCCGGGATAATCCAACTCTCCGTCATGGGTTCGCAACATCAAGACCTCGTCTCCCTTTCGGAGGAGTACTTTAATCGCCACTTGATAGAACGCGTAATCGCGCGCCAGTGTTTTCTTGGTCGGCATCTTAATTTACTTCCTGTTTCTTCCCCACCTTGCGGCGCGAGATGATGAAGACATTGGAGTACTTCTTGGGGTGGCGGGTCTTCTGACCTTTGCCCGACGGCTTGCCCCAGCGCGTCTTGGCACGGCGCATTCCTCTGCCCT
>Ga0209515_10001044_pt1 | contig 47936 bp, 52 predicted proteins | sample Subgroupgradi54m_FD_187454 | JGI IMG/M metagenome (GOLD analysis project Ga0209515, IMG submission 187454) | Subsurface groundwater microbial communities from S. Glens Falls, New York, USA - GMW60B uncontaminated upgradient, 5.4 m (SPAdes)... ... | reverse complement strand
TATACACTAGCTCTTCTTGATAAGTTTCTCAAGCTCTTCACGAGCTACTTCCGCGTCATCCCACGGAATTTTTGTACCATGTGGACCCATGATATATGGATCAGTTCCTTTACCAGAAATGAGTACTACATCTCCAGGTTTTGCTTTTGCAATTGCTGTCTTGATCGCCTCTCGTCTATCAAGAATAATGGTCGGAATATGCGTAGTCATACCGCTTGCTACTTCATCAATAATCTTCCTAGGATCTTCATCATACGGGTCTTCATTGGTCAAAATGATTTCATCACAATACGTATCTGCAATTTTTCCCATAACTGGGCGTTTCCAAATGTCTCTTCCTCCTCCAGTGTTCCCTAAGACACATACCTTCTTTTTTCCGGCAAATGTTTCATAGAGTTTGCGCAAGCTTTCATCGGTATGGGCATAGTCTACGATTACGTCGAATAATTGTCCCATTTGCACACGTTCCACACGGCCCCGGATTTTAGTCAGGCTCTCTATGCCACGTTTAATTGTTTCTAAATCAATCCCTTGTGATTCTGCAAACTTAATTGCAGCTAAAGCGTTTTCGATGTTGAATTCTCCAGGTAAAGGAATATTGATCGGTATGTCTTTATAAGAAATTACACTATGCGTGTGGGTCGCTTCAAGAATATGTGCATCGGATAATTGATAGGGAATATTTTCTGTAGTATCGTACACCATAAAATGCGAAGCGTACTGATTGCCAACGTTTGCAATTATTCTTCTATGTTTTTTACTGCTTTTTGCAACAGCAATTGCTAAGCGTAATTTTGCATTAAGATAATTTTCAAAAGATCCATGTGACTCGATATGTTCAGGAGAGAGGTTGGTAAAAATAAGCGTATCAAGAGCGATTCCTTTATGCCGATAAAATCTTGCACCCTCGGAAGTCATTTCTATGATTGCATAATCGCACTTCGCGCCAGCTGCACTACGTAGAAATTTCTGTGTGAAGAATCTTCCCGGCATGGTCATTTTATATTTATTTGGAGTGTCTTTTTCTCCAACCTTGAATCTGATTGTCGAGAGTATTGCAGTCTTCTTTCCAGTTGCTTCCAATATCACGTTTACAAATTCAGCCGTGCTAGATTTGCCCTTAGTTCCCGTGATGGCGACGACATGTAGCCCTCGTGAAGGGAAGCGATACAGTATTGCACCAGCAAAGGCGAGGAGATAATGATATGCAGGCTGAAAAAATCGATAGATTTTTTTCGGTATTATTTTCTCTACTGCGCGAAGTACTTTCTCCATATTATTTATAAATTATTTTAATAGCGATAACGCTTCAGTAATTAATTTGCTTGTATTTTTCTCAAGTGGGTTTAGTTTACTAAGTACTGACTGTACTTCTTTCGGGGAGTAGCCTAGCGCTTCAAGAGCAAGACGTACTTCAAAGGTTGATTCGTTTACTGCCATGTCTTGCAGATGGGCAAGTTTGCCTTTGAGTTCAAGAATAGTTTTCTCTGCAGTTTTCTTTCCTATCCCTGGAGTATGGGAAAGAAGGACTACATCCGCCCGTTCGACTGCGTCTGCAATTGAACCAGGCGAATGTACAGAAAGCATAGCAAGTGCGCTTTTCGGTCCGATACCCGAAACATCCAAAAGACGTTCAAATACTTCAAGTTCAGTATCGGTTTCAAATCCGTAAAGGGTGATAGCGTCTTCGCGTACATGGGTGTGTACAAAAAGAGAAATGGTTTTACCAGGTGCAGCAGCTAAAAGAATAGGAAGCGGACAAAAGAGCTTATAGCCAACCCCAGTAACGTCTAAGAGCATATATCGCTCCGTAGCGCTAAGTATTATTCCTTTAAGGTAGCCAATCATGGGGAAAGTATATCATGGTGGTTTTGGCTTCTTTCTTGAAAAATATAGGCTTATGTGGTAGAGTGTGAGAACTCAAAACAAGTATGGCAATTACAAAAAACGCTAAAAAAGCACTACGCGTAAGCATGCGTAAGAAGGTAGTAAATGATCGTGTAAGCCGCTCCATGAAGGAAGCGGTTAAGACTGTTCGCAAGTCTGTAATCGCAAAAGATGTGAAGCAATCAGTTGCAGAACTATCTCTTGCGTTTCAAGCGCTTGATAAAGCTGCGAAAGGTGGAATTATTAAAAAGGGGACAGCGAATAGAAAGAAGAGCCGTCTCGCAAAAGCTCTAGCTAAAATTTCAAAATAAATTGGCGCATTACTTTGTCGCTACGGAATTTCTCTCAGTCAACGTAGTAGTATCTACGTCTCTTTCGAAAAATTCCTGAGCTTCTCGTACTGCATCCAATTTCTTTCGAAATTGAGTTACAATTAAAACATCGCAAACTGCGGTGAACATGCTCTCGTAGTTCAATGGATAGAATTCAAGTTTGCGGTACTTGCGATGCAGGTTCGATTCCTGCCGAGGGCACAAAATAAATAAAACGACATCATTTGATGTCGTTTTATTTATTTTGTGCCCTCGAGCATCACGCCTGCGCGTGATGCGTGCAGGAATCGAGCGGCGGAGTGATGTTTCGCTACCAAGCGAAACCACGAGCCTGTCCGAAGAACTTTTTATGGCGACAAAAAGTTACTGAGGAAGATTACCTGCCAGTACGTATCTGTTCCCGATCCTGCCGAGTACAATTAATCAGTTTTTTTAAATACACTAGATAATTTGTTTAGTAGTTTGACCATAACAAATAAAATTCCAAAGGTTAAGGGTACAATTACTAAGGTAACTATTGTACCCTCCGGGGAAAATGCTCTAAAAATATAACTAAGAAATTTGTTACTTGGGTCAAGCCAGGCTGTTACATATATTATTACTGAAAGCAATAAACTACCTACAAAAACTTTTCCAAAAAATGATTCGTCTAAACCCTTAGGAGATGGTTCCATGTTTATTATTTGATATTTGTAATTATATATTATAAGTATACCAAACCCTTTATTGTTATACTGTTTTTATCATGCCCATAAACTTTTGGATCATAATCGCGGCGCAGTTTGCTGTGTTTCTCGTCGCTTATTTTTCTAATAGAAACAAGAAATCTTTTTCGTTTGCCTTTGTAATTATGATGAGTATTATTTCAGGTTTGATATTTGGCATTACTTTAGATACATTTCTTATTATTTACGGTGTGGACGCATATATTTTTCCAGATATTATCAGCTTCTCACCGATTGGCATGAATCTCCGCCAATTGTGCATAAATGGAGCTTTATCGTATGGGTTATCAATAGCAACTGCATATTATGTCTATTCTTTTTCTGATCAAACGGAACGTAGTTCAAACAGAATAAAACATGTAGCATTTTTAATACTTTTATCCGTAGCCTCTTTTCTGGCTATAGATCTGATACAGCCCGGCACAATCAGTATGATGTTTACGTGCGGAGTTTTGGTTATTTCAATGAGTGAATGTATAGCGCTTATATGTAGTCAAAAAGGACCATTGCTTGTTTTTCTTGAATCAAAAAAGATAATGGCTCTATTACAGATATGGTTTGTTATTATTCTTATTACTGTTGCGTATGAAATCACTAATTATTTTTTTCCATTTTGGGAATGGTTGCCAGGAACATATCATTCAAAACTTCTTATTGAGGCGATAATTATTCTTTTCGGATATATTCCACTTTTCTATCCGATGCTTGTGTTTTGGCAACTTTTAGAGAGAAGGTAAATTCTTCCTTCTATATTCATTTACACACTCATGTGCAAGCCTGGTAGGTTCTGGTATTCTGTATTTTCCAATACAAGACCTCACGATTCTTTCCGCATCTTTTACAGTAATTTTATATCCAGGAGAAACATACACCGGTTTCACATTCTTTTTAGTGCGGAGCACAACACCAAGAACTTCTTTTGGATTTTTAATATCGAAGAGTTCTATACTTGCACCTTGTTCAAATCCAAGCGGTTCATGAGTTCCTGTGAGAATGCTTTTTGCAATGCCAATAGTCGGAATATCAAGTGCCAACCCTAAGTGAGTAGCGATACCAAGTCGTCTTGGGTGTGCAATGCCGACTCCGTCTACGCAAATTAGATCGGGAATTATTTTCAATTTCTTCCACGCTTTCAAAAGCGAAGGAATTTCACGGAAAGAAAGAAGACCTGGAATATATGGAAACTTCGTTTCGTCTTGTACTACCGCATGATCCACCATGATAAGGTCAGGGTACGAGAGAATAACAAATCCAGCGTATACCGTTTTCGAATAGAGATTCATACTTACATCACAGCCAGCAATGTAAGTAATCTTTTTGGTAAAAGGAGTAAGAACTACCTGTTCTCTTAATTGTTTTTGCAGTGCTACTGCTTCTTTGGGGGTGAGATTAAATTTTCGAGCATCCATACCAAATATGGTACGCCGAAAGATTTATCTTGGAAAGGTGTCGACAAGCTCGCTTGAAGTGTAAAAAATCGCTCCTAATTCTCCGTAGGGATAGACTTTTCCACCAGTCTTAATTCCGGCCCCACCTATATTTGGATTTTGATTTGGTTTTGATTTTTGAAAACCAAGATTAAAGAGGGTAATGATTACACCAGGATTATTTGAAATATCGAATCCAGCATGTTGCCACTGTGCTTCGATTTCCTTAATAAAAATCGCAGTATAGAGATATGAATAATAATGATTCTTGGCATCAGTTAAACGATTGAAAAGTTCTTTATCATGATCTGCACCTTCTTTATATGCTATGAGTGAAGCTATTGTTTCTCCTGGATAGAATGGAGAAGTTGGGTTACTCGCATACTTTTCAATTTGAACTGCCGTTTCTTGTTTGATACCGGACACCCCGAGAGAGAATTGAGAAAGAGAACCTAAAATTTTAAGCGGCTCAAAATATCTTTTAAACACTTCTCGTTCAGAAGTGAAGAATCTTGTTTGTTCTGGAAGCACAATAGAAGCAATTAAACGTGCAGGGATGCCAGTCTCAACAGAAACTCTGGTGATAACTTTTTGATCTTTGGTCAGGCCTCCTTTGATCACTTCCCACTGCGGTGTTTCATTCCAAGCACAGATAGTTTTGTTTTTGTCCGTACAGGGATCTTCTGGAAGTTCTGGAGTTGTGGTTCCGTTTGTGAAAAAATTATTTCGATCACTAATTGATCCTTGTACATTAAAGAGTCCAAACTGCATACCGATAAATACGGCAGTAAAAAGCATGCCAATAAAAGCGAAGAAAAGAGTTAGTATTTTTGATGTGGTTTTGATATGTTTTTTCATATGCAATTCAAGGAAAACACAAAAACTGAGCTTTTGACAAGTATGAGAGTTTCCGCAAGAAAGCGGAGGAGGTGAGATTCGAACTCACGGTCCGATTACTCAGACTCCTGTTTTCAAGACAGGTGCAATCGACCACTCTGCCACTCCTCCGCTTTACTGCCGAATGTGGCAAAACTATACCATAATTCTATATATTTTGGAAGTATGAAAATCTTCTTGAAATCACAAAGGTATTCATTTGCTGTAAGTGTTAAACTGACCGTATGGAAGTAAAACGAACAAGCAATATACAACTGCCTTCATATGCTGAACTTCAAAATATTTTAAGGTATGAAAGTAAGAGAGACGTGGATATTGCAAAACAAGGCACGACATATGCTACTTTTGAAACAATAATTAAATTATTGAAATTCTTTGATTTGCCAACGGAGTTTTTTGAAGATTTTAAATTCGAAGATTTAAAAGATGTAACTACCTATACTGCTGTAGTGGAAATGTACAATGCTTTAGCAAGTAAAGTATTAGAGAATCAAAATAATCCGGACTTAATACTTTTGTTAGACCAGGTGTATGACTATGTATCTGAAATAGATGAGCTGCAGAAAGCAGATATTCTTTTTGTATTTGGTTCCAAAACCACAGTAAGAACTGAAACTGCTATCAGATTATATCAAGAAGGGTATGCTCCTAAAATTATGATTTCTGGGCGTTGTCCGTTTTATGAAATAGATAAGGGAGAAAAAAGTGAAGCTGAAATCCTAGGTGAGTTTGCCCTACAACAAGGTGTTCCTAAAGAAGATCTCATTTTAGAAAAAACTTCAATTACTATGCCGGATAATGTAAAAGCTTCTCTTAACTTACTTGAACACATGAATGTGCCTCATCAAAAGATAATTTTAGTAAATTCTCCATATTGCCAGAGAAGAGGATATGCTCATTTTAATAAATTTTCTAGTGCTGGAACAGAATTGATAAGGATTAATACCGATAAGATAGCAGAAAAGTTTTCAAAGAGTGGATGGTACAAGGACGAAAATGGTTTAAAAACTACATTGAAAGAATTTTTCGGATTAAGAATTAGTGGGCTTATTAATACAGGATAATTGTGAGCTTTGTTTTGAGGCTTTTGCTTTGTATACTATAGGACATGAAATATCTTGGAATTGATTACGGAAAGAAGAAAGTCGGATTTGCGCAATCAGACGATGATGGTCGTTTGGCGTTCCCACTTTTAATCGCACCGAATGATTCAAATGTACTTAAAGATACGCTGGAGCTCATCCGCGAAATGAAATTTGGTGTCGTAGTGATTGGTGAAAGCGTGGACGCAAAAGGGAAACCAAATGAAATCGCCAAAGAGGCGAGAAAGTTTGGTGCAACAATTGAAAACAACATTGATGTGATCGTGAAGTTCGAAAAGGAATGGTATTCGACCGTGGAAGCTCGCACGCAACCAGGTAAGGAAGGGGATCATGAAGTAGATGACCAGGCGGCTGCAATAATTCTTCAGCGATATTTGGATAAATCAAACGGACCAGGGGAAACAATTGAAGTTTTGCCTGAAGATGAGGAAGAGGAAACAGAAGCTGTAGCGTGGTAACACTATGAATGAAGAAATACATAAGCCGGCAGAACAGGAATACGCGACCATTGATGATTTTGCAAAATTAGAGATTCGTCTTGGTACAGTACTTGCTATCGAGATAGTAGAAGGAGCTGACAAATTGTACAAACTCTCCGTCGATCTTGGTGAAGCATCACCGCGACAAATTCTTTCTGGAATACGTGAATACAAGCAGCCAGAAGAATTACTTGGCCAGCAATTTCCGTTTATTGCAAATCTTGCGCCTCGCACTATTCGTGGGCTTGTTTCCAATGGGATGATTCTCGCCGGAAATGATAGCGACAACTTCGCGCTCTTGGCTCCTACTACAAAACTTGCAAATGGTACTCGATTACGATAATAAGTGGGGTATACTTTTAATATGAATGATATGCACCATCTTTGTATTTATGATGAGTATTGCACGCTCGATGGAATTTTATTTCCATACGGAGGAAAACTTGTAGAAGAAACGCTTACTGCTACTATTTCGACGCTTCTTGATGAAATTATTTCTAAAATTGGTACGGGAGAAGTATTTGTATGTGGAATTGATCCAGTGCGAAGAATGGTCGGAAGAAAACTCGAAGACAGACTTGGAAGAAAGGTCACCTACGAATAAAAAAGCGGCGCCCGGAGGCGTCGTTGATTGTTGGGCTGGTCACTGCCGGATGCTATGGGCGATCATTACAGCTTCTGCAGTTTCTCCTGAGTAGTTATCGGAGGACGGGGCGCATCTGATGCGTTTGGCAGCACTGGATTTTTGGTCTTCATCAGTGGTTTCCTTGGAACCATCCACCTTTTGATCTGTTTGATCCTGCGTTGTGGGCAGGGCTGTTCCCAAACCTTCATTGCCGTTCATGGCATCCTCTGCGAAAAGGTTGGTGACGGTACGAAATGTACTGTCTGCCGTAATCCTACCATATTGAGCTTTGAACTGAAACGTGTACACTTAAAGGACTATGGAACAAATGCAAGAAATGAATGTGCCACAAACACCACCGATAGATAAACCGCAATTGTCTTCGGAAGAAAAGAAAAGGCTAGAACTAGAAAAAGAGTTACAAGAAATGCGTTTTGAACTTGATGGGATGGAAAGACTTGAAAGGGAAGATGTAAATCTTTCGGTTGATGATAGGGTTATTTTAAGAGGATTAATGTTGCAATTGAGATTAGCAATAAAACACGAAGAGACTTGGGACTCTTTTCGTGAACAGCACGCTAAAAAATTTAAAGACACACTTTGCGCGATGTATCCACCCTCTAATCCTACAAAAGCACTCAACGATGAAGAGTTTATTCATGGAACAGATAAAGATATAGATTTAAATCTTGTATTAAACAGCTTAGAAGAAGCGGTATATCACTGACTGGTGCCCCGGAGTGGAATCGAACCACTATTAACGGCTTAGAAGTCCGCTGTTCTATCCATTGAACTACCAGGGCAAGGGTGCTCCTATACTAGCAAAAATTCACAAAATAATGTAGTATTGTTGACACACGGGCGATTAGCTCAGTTGGTAGAGCAGCGCTTTTACACAGCGAAGGTCAGAGGTTCGAATCCTCTATCGCCCACCACAAAGAAAAAACAATGCTTTGACATTGTTTTTTCTTTGTGGTGGGCGATAGCAAGTGGTTGGCACCACTTGCGGAGGGATTCGAAAGGCGGAGCTATATTTTTGTAGCAACAAAAATGAGCGAGACGGGGTCGCGGAATTCTACGAGCGACGGCGAGTAGAATATCTGTGACCGAATCCCTTAATTTTATTTTCTGTGTTAGAGTAACTATATTCATGAAATTACCTATTATTTACGAAGACGCGCATACGCTCGTCATTAATAAGCCGGTCGGCATTATGGTGCATCCTGATGATCGCGGAGAAGAAGCTACTATTTCTGGTTGGCTTCTAGAAACGTATCCGAATGTAGTGAAGGTAGGGGAAGAAGGGCGTCATGGCATTGTGCATCGACTTGATCGCAATACTACTGGAGTGCTTTTGCTTGCAAAGGATAATTCTGCATACAGAAGTTTCAAAACGCAGTTTAAAGATCACACTACACGCAAAGTATATAGAGCAATTGTAGAAGGAAATATCAAAGATGATTCTGGCATGATTCAGGATTCGCTCGCACGAGCTAAAAGTGATTTCCGCAAACGCACTATCGTGGACATGTTCTCTCAGGATATGCGTGGAGAAGAACGAGAAGCGATTACACGATACAAAGTATTGGCTCGTGCTAAGACGGAAGATGGCTCAACTTACACCTATGTAGAATGTTATCCAATCACTGGACGTACCCATCAAATCCGTGCGCACTTTAGAGGCATTCGTCACCCGATTGTGGGAGATGATTTATATGGTTCAAAGAAAGGGAAAGATATAGCGCCTCGAAGTATGCTTCATGCGCTATCGCTTACTATTTCTATACCAGAACAAGGCGAAATGACCTTTGAAGCACCGGTACCGGAGGACATGGCAAAGACTCTTGTCCATTTAGGTTTTTCGTGCTAAAATTGTCTAACTTAGGTAATTCGCTTACTTTATTATTATGATTACAACAATTGAAAAACTTACCCCGGTAGATGTGGCAGCTCGCAAGGAACTTGATTTTACATCTGGCGATACTGTTCGTGTATGGAACAAGATTAGAGAATCTGACGGTAAAATCCGTTTGCAAGCCTTTGAAGGCATGGTTCTTGCCCGTAAGCATGGCACAGAAATCGGAGCAACGTTTACACTACGTAAAGTAGCATCAGGAGTAGGGGTTGAGCGCGTGTACCCGCTTTATGGAGTAAATATCGACAAGATTGAAGTGATACGCCACGCTCGAACACGCCGCAGTAAGCTCTACTACGTTCGTGACAAAGCTCTTCGTGATGTACGTCGCAAGCTTAAAGCTGATGTGCGAGTAGTTAAGAAAGGAAGCACTACCACAGCAGAAGTTGCGGAGACAGAAGTTGCAGAAGCGGTTACAGAATAATTTTTTACAAAACAAAATCTCGAGCTAAGCTCGAGATTTTGTTTTAGAGAAAACTGATTTGTAGGAGAGAGCTTGGTCACAAATATTTTACTCGCCGTCGCTCATAAAATTTTTCGACCCCGGCTCATCCGTTTTTCCTTCTAGAAAAACATGATTCCGCCTTTCAAGTCCTCCACGCATGTGACGCAGGTCCCATGCTCTTGGCACCAAAAAATACAAAGCGCGATATCAATTGATATCGCGCTTTGTATTTTTTGGTGCCCAGGAGAGGACTTGAACCTCCATGCCGTTGCCAGCGCTACCACCTCAAGGTAGTGCGTCTACCAGTTTCGCCACCTGGGCATATTCCTTTCGGAAGTAGTTATGATACTAGCATGGAATATAGAAAAATAAAAAGGGCCTCGTGAGCGATCACGAGGCCGGTCCTTCTTTCTAGAAGATGTTGAACTTGAACTTCAAACCCAACTGGAGAAATCGCAGTCTGATATTTCCGGGGAGGTTGAGCTCATTGACCGCAATGTAGGTGTTGTGTGGAAGTTCAGCGCCGGCTTCTCTGTAGCGCATCGGGTAAAACGGCACCAAGATGACCCCTCCTTTTGTTGCCCGATTACGTTCGTAGGAGAAGGTCGTTCCTGCATAACCAATTCCAGCAAAGACAGCCCGTAGCGGTGTATCGGTCTTGACCCTGATTCTCAGACCTTCGGTGTGTCCAAAAGCCAAAGTGTTGCTGTCTTGGCTATTGATTAGCGCAGCAAGGAATTCGGACCTCACATGCAACAGGCTAACATAGCCATCAAACGTTTGCAGGAGATATTCCGGTTTCTGATAGCAGCTATAGCCGGTGCCGTGGTTTCGCTCACGGAGATAGCCGTGGATATTGCCACCCGGGTGTGTGGCGTTTCCGAAGAAGTTGTTGGTCAGGGTGTCACAGCGGGATTCTTCCGCATGTTTGTCGTACTGGATTGCGAGTGTGACCTGCACCGCGTTTTGTCCCAATGATTTTTGGATTGAAAGGTTCGCCTCTTGCCCCCACGCCGAAGCTAAAAGGAGGACGGTTAGCAACGCTACAACGAACTTCAATGCACGCATGTTTGTCTCCCGACTAAATGGGGTTGGATGAACTATTGTTTCGGGTTGTTAGGCCCTTAGTCGATAAGTCTACGCTTCTTGCAGGTAAGCGCAACAGCATTCCTAAAACGTAAAAAATGTGTTAAAGTATGGGTCTCTAAAGAAATTTAGAAACAATCCCGCTTAATATAAAATAAAGCAGGGATAAAGATGGTGCCTATAGTGTAATGGTTAGCACGCGGGCTTGTGGAGCCCTCAGTTCCGGTTCAAATCCGGATAGGCACACCACATCCGATCATTACTGGTTGCGCGAATGGATTCTCTGCGCCTTATTCTCCTAGTGGAACTTCTCCTTCATTACAAATGGACGCAAATGGATATCAGTATCAGTCAAATGCCTGCATGGGTAATCAGCCGACTTACTTTGCGAATCAGACACTCTCCAATCCTGGCAGATATATCTGGCTGCTCTCGGAATTCACAGATGATGACGGCCATTACTGGTCCCGCTTTAACTCGTCAGATGACACACAAAGTATTCAAGCTTATGTCAACGCTCCTTCCAACCCAGCAATCCATACTTCCTTCACAGTAGACGGACATCAAATAGAAGCAGTTCGTGCAGATAAGACAGTTAACTGTAGTACTGGTACATGTAACTCCTTCTCCCCATCCTTCACTGCATATATGGGTAACTCTTCTCAGTCTGCAAAGCGCTTCTATGGCATTGTCTCTACGGACAGCACATCTACCACATTCATTAGTTCTCAAGCATCCATGTATGCGGCATTAGATACCGCATACGCTACCATCACTACCGCACTTCCTTTTGCCTATTCTGCGAATCCAAATACTAATACGAGTGTTGCTATTACCTATGATCCGCTTCCAGTACAGCCTTCTGCGACTACGTCGCTTCCAGCAGTAAACTATCCATTTGCAACCTCTACAGTAGCAACTACCACCCTAAATCGACTCACTGTAGCCACTACCACCCAATACACCACGTATACTCCATTTTCTGACTACACAGACGATACAAGGGGTACAAAGACAACCTACCTTACCTTCAATGGTCAACTAGTAGCAGCATATACGTACGATAAAACTAATCTCCCTGGAGGCAAAGTAACGTATATCCACACCAACTACCTCGGCACTCCCGTCCTAGAAACAGATGATAAGGGGGATATAGTGGAGATGGATGTTACAGATTCGTTTGGTAACTACATTTACAGAGACCAGAGAAAGGATTCACCTTATCACAACAAGGCATACACAGGACATGAATATGATGATGTGACGGGACTGACCTATGCGCATGCGAGGTACCTAGATACGAAAGCGCATACATTTATTTCTGTTGATCCATTGCTTTATTCTCTACCACAGGCGTACCTTCTTGATCCCCAGCAGATGAATAGCTATGCGTATGCACGTAACAACCCTATAATTTATACGGATCCGACGGGGCTTGCCGCGCTGTTCTATGGTCCTCCAAGTCCATTTAGTAAGAATAATAATGCCGGGTACTATGTTCCTTCAGTTTCTTTTAGTCGAGGAAATTCTACACCGACATTCTTGAACATTACCAACCCAAGACCTCAACCTACGATAACTAGATCAAATATTGATAACCTGATATTTTCTGGTTATGGAGGTATGGCAAGAGATGATTGGAGAGCAGGGAATTATGGAATGTCTACCACAATGGGCTTGCTAGGTTTCTCTTCTGCGGTAAGTACTGTATTTACTGGCCCAGAAAAAATGGTAATTGCAACAGGGAAGATTGCTTTTAGAGAAGGAGTTATTGCTTCTGATTTATTGGGAGGTAAAACAATAACTGCAACTAGTCATGGGTCATTGCGATCAGAATTAGCAAAACAGATCGATTTGCCAAAAGGAATACAAATGCATCACATTGTTGAACAAAACTCCGCAAATGTGGCGAGGTTTGGAGAGCAAATGATTCATAATAGCGATAATATTGTATTCTTATCAAGAGCAAATCATACCCCTATAACTACCGCATTTAATTCTCTTATAGGGCCTGGCATAACCTTGCGTCAAAAAGTTGGATTACAGGGTTTTGCTGACCAATATCAAATAGGCATGGATATTCTTCGGAATGTTTTACCAAAGTAATATAAATTATATGATGAAAAAAAATATAGAAATTCTACGTAATCTAATCCTTAAAAGAAAGTATTACATTGAGTTAAATAGTGTTGAAAAAATAAATGAGTACTCAACACAAATTTTTGACTTAAAAAATAAAATAACAAAAAGTGAAGCGGAAAATTTATTAAATATAACCCCCGATACCGTCTTAAAAGATCATCTTCTTTTAACATTTCTTCAATTTCAGTGGAATGACTTTTACAAAGAGCATAAGAAGGAAATGGGTGACTTAGTGAACAGTAAAGAGCCATGGATACGTGTTATGGCAACAGTTTTGCTTAAAGATTATGATTAATAAAACGCAATTCGTGTCTGATGTGGAACATTACCTTGAATAAATATGAAAAAAATAATTAAAAAATAAAATTTATGGCACATAAACAATTAGACGAATTATTAAATTTTCTAGAATCAATAGCAAGGAACAATCTTGAAAAATACGGCGAATTTTATCCCATTGCTGCATCTATAGATTTAAATGATAAAAAAACTCTAAATACAGTCTATGATGGAGATGAACATCCTAAGAGTGCTGATCTTATTCTTTTATTAAAGGCTGGCTTTCATCAGGATATAAATGAAAAGAAAGTTAAGGCAGTGGGTATGTGTATTGATGTTAAATTGGTGCATGATGATAAAAAAATAAATGCATTACAATTTATTCTTGAGCATGAGTCGGGGGAGTCGCTAAATGTTTATATACCATATACTAGGTCAAATTCAGGAGAATTAGAATATGGAGAAATCTTTACTGAACATAAAGAACGTGAATTCTTTACTCGATAAACTAAATTCTTAGCTATTTTTTGTTTAAAAGATTAAATAGTGTGAAGCAGAGTAGGGTAATTACTTTTCACTAATTTGAGTTCTAACAACCTCTACGAGAGTACAACAAAAATACAACAAAGTTCTGTTCAAGGAAAAGCTTGTGTAACTTGTGGTGTAAAAGCAGACAAAATGGTGGCTGACCATAAAGTTCCTCTTGTGGTAGAGTATTATCAAACTGGTAAGATTAACACGCAAAATATGACAAGTGTTAAGGCGGTCCAACCACAGTGCCCAACTTGTTCTGCAAAACAAGGGGGGACTCTCAGTAATATCTCTAAACAAATCAAAAGTTTCTTTAACCTTATTAAAAAATAGCTATGGAAATTAAAGAAATAATATCTCAACAAAAAGAAATCTGCCAAAAGTACAAGGTGGCACACTTCGATACGTCTTTAGACCAAAAAATTGGGGTCTCCAAAAATTTGACTAGTGGAACTATGCCAATAAATGCGTTAAGATATCCTCCTGAAAACGAAACTGCAGGGTGGTATATTTGGGCCGGTGAATATTCTGAAGCTGATGATTTTTTTGATCCAATGCATGTTACTCATCTGATCGATATATATCCTTCATTATTAAAGTATCTTGGATTACCGCCTGGGTACAGGTTTCAAATAGATAATAAAGGATATGAAGATGTTTGGTTTGATAAAAAGTTATTAGACATCACTAAATAAAATTAAAATGAAAATACCAAAGTACCTACAACCTTTTCTTTTCACTCTGTTGGGCGTTCTACCTGCTGTTATATTATTTATTGCTTTTCTATTTATATCGTCTGGAGCAGATTTAACCACATCACAAGGTGATTACATTTTGGGTAAGCTTTCTGTCAATTTTATTGAGTTAGGCATTCTTGTAGACATAATGAGATTTTGTTTTCACAAAATAAAGTCCAAAAATTAACTTATTTTAAGTTGTACGTAAGAGTTTAATAAATAAGGATAACGCTAACAGAAATTAAATAGTGTGAAGCATGGTAGGGTGATTATTTTTCACCAATTTGAGTTCTAATAACCTCTACGAGAGTACACACGACTAGAGAAGTTGCAAAAATGGCAACAAATACGAAAGCGAGCTTGATCTGCAAGCTCGCTTTCGTATTTGCATTTTTCGCGAAAAAACAGGACACCAACAAGGATTCGAACTCTTCTGGTTCAAATTCGGCAAGAAGCATGTGGATAGCAATTTTAGGCACAGGCTTTTATGAGATTCCAGGGCAGAACAAATGTTCTAGAACCCTTGAAAATTCACAAGTTTGCTCAGCAAAGGCACGGGCTCTCTATTGACATGACATTTTCTTAGTAAAAGATTCTCTTGTTTGATATACCAAAAGTAGTGGCGAAAGCCACCGCGAAAAGGGGTCTTGACCTGTAGACGAAGTGTCTAGAGACAACAATCAGGGTGCATTATGGTTGTGTGTCGAAATGAAGCTACAGCGCGTCTCTTATAAAATGATTTACCACAACGTATGTCCCAGACAATTGTCCGTGTCGAACTACACGGAGCTACAGAGAATGATTATCAGATCTTGCACGTCGCAATGAGCAGACTAGGCTTCAGCCGATATGTTACTGACGCTGCAGGAATAAAGTTCCTATTGCCTACCGCGGAATATTCTGCATATTCGGACTTGAGCGCAGCAGCAATAAGGACGAGTGTTATGTCAGCGGCCGAAAGCACAGGAAGAAGCTTTTGGGTTCTTGTTTCTAAAACTTCGGAGACGGATTGGTTCCTTCAGACAGTGAACTAACCAGCTCTTCTAAAAGAAAACAGACCGACCCTCGGTCTGTTTTCTTTTGCGAAGATGAATCACCAAGAGTAGTGTGCATCAATGCGTCTATCAAAAATATACACAGAAATTCTTCCACTGGTGGAAGAGGAGATGCCAGATGCAACCGAAGAAGAGAAGAGAAAAGCTACCGAAGAAATTTGGCGCTTCTTCGATTCATTTTATGCATTGTTTTGCAGTCTTGAACAACGGCGATTGATTGAGAGTGCTTCAATGAAGAGTAACGATGCATGCATTCACTGCTCACACAGTGAATAGAGAGGCATCGAAGTCATTACGCAGCACTTCATCAATCACTGCTTTCATCTTTGCTTGATCAAGCAGAGCGTCTTTGTTGTTGTCTAAAGTTCGGGAGTCTTCCCGTTCTGCTACACCAAATAGAGGTTGTCAGAACTGGTATACTTCTTATAATGAAAAAAAGAAATATCGCAGTCATTATTACTGTGCTCGTCGCTGGTATCTACATGTATGTGCACACTATATCTAATAAGCCTGTCCCCGCAGTATCGTTTGATGGAAAGAATACAAGTTTTTCAGTTGATGGAAAAGTGGTCACCCTTGTAAACGGAAAATCTGAGGTCGAAGCAGCGCCAGGCTCTGCTTCAAAAATTACAACTAAATATTTTGGAAATGAAATTACGAGTGACCTTACCGGAGATGGCAAGGCTGATACAGCTTTTCTTATAACTCAAAGCACAGGAGGAAGCGGACTGTTCTATTATGTGGTTGTTGCCATGAAAACAGAAAACGGATACAAGAACACGAATGCATTTTTAATTGGTGACCGTATTGCGCCCCAGCCAATGTATGTCTCCGAAGGAACTACAGAACTTCAGGTTAACTATGCTGAAAGAAAACCAGGCGAACCTATGACTGTGCAGCCGTCTCAGGGTGCAGTTAAACTACTTAAAGTTACTTCAACAGGAACACTTGAAGGGTTGTTGAAGTAAGTAAAAAAGTTCCAATATTCCCAGTGCCAGCTGATATAATGCAAAGCAAAGTGGAGTAACTATAGTAAAGTTCTAATCCCCTTTATCAATGCGGATAGGCCAGTTAAGCATTGTATTGAGTGACAACGAGTGCAGGTTGGATAAGGCACAAGGAATCGAAATTGCTATACTATATCTCATATGCATATTACAACTTCACAAGGGCGACATATGTTGAATAAAGTTCCAGAAATTACTCTCTATTTTTGGGTCATTAAAATATTGTGTACCACAGTAGGGGAAACAGGAGCAGATTTTCTCAACACACACTTTAATCTTGGTTTGACAGGAACCTCGGTTGTCATGGGAATGCTTCTTGTTGCAGTTCTTTTCTTTCAATTCAAAGCAAGAAAGTATATTCCATCTATCTACTGGCTTGCGGTAGTGCTTATTAGTGTAGTGGGAACACTTATTACAGATACTCTAGTAGACACGTTCGGTGTGGCACTTCAAACTACTACTATTATTTTTGGAATAGCACTTGCTACAACGTTTACTGCTTGGTATGCAGTTGAAAAAACTCTCTCCATACATTCAATTCACACAACAAGAAGAGAAGCATTTTATTGGCTAGCTATTTTATTTACCTTTGCATTAGGTACTGCAGCTGGGGATTTGGTAGAGGAGAGTTTGAATGTTGGGTACTTCTTGTCTGCGATACTATTCGCTGGATTAATTGCCGTCACCTATGTAGCGTATCGTTACTTTAAACTAAATGCCGTACTTGCATTTTGGATAGCGTATATCGTAACTCGCCCGCTTGGAGCTTCAATCGGGGATTATCTTTCTCAAGCACCTGCAGATGGAGGATTAGGGCTAGGCACAGTAGGTACCAGCGCACTTTTCCTTGTTGTTATTGTGGGTACAGTTTTATATTTGATACAGACAAAGAAAGATACCTTGGAAAAATAGATGGTCTAGTTTTTTTGGAAATTAGTATAGACAATCTTACTAATATCTTTTATTACATTCTCGAGTGCTACGAAATTACTTCCTTTGGTCATGACACAAACAAGATAGGGACTATTTGGATAATAAACAATACCACAGTCATGGAGCTCACTGTATACAGGTGCTCCCTGTGAATCGTACACAGTTCTTTCGCCGAATTTGTTTGCAAGTCTCATTCCTGTTGGAATTCCAGCAATTAACCCTTCTGCAAAATCAGGAGTGAGGAGAAGTTCCAAAGCTTTCAAAGAATATTCCTGGCTTAAATAGGTTGCATTATATAATACGCGGAATATATGAGCATAATTTCTGGCAGACATGTAATCGATAGTGCCTACGCTAGTACCATCAGGTGAAGGCAATCCTAAGTCTTGGAAAATTTTTGACATGTCTCTTGGTGATACAAGTTTTAACAACAACGTTGTAGCGTTATTGTCTGAATAACTAATCATGTATTTAATAAGTTCTGATACGCTATACGACTTTCCTTGTTCAATTTCTTTAGCAGGCTTAATACTTTCTACTTTATTCAAATCGAAACTTCCATCAAAATAAATTTCTTTTGATAATATAGTTGGATCTGTTTCTGCCCGTCTATACACCGCGATCATGATAGGTATTTTCATCAAGCTAGCAGGTGTGTACTGGTCATCTTCATTTACTCCAGTCCATTTACTGTTATTTAAATCTCGGAAATAAAACGAAATATTTTTTATTCCATCAGTATCAATCTTCGTATTGATATACGAAGATACTTCTTTTGTCATTTGTGTGCTTTCATAGCTTGCTTTCGACTCTCCACAGAGAAGAAGTGGAGAAATAAGATCCGAGTCTACTTTCTCGCGAAGAGAGATCGCGGTAGAAATTACTTTTCCACTTGAAGAAAGTAGTGTTTGGATTCCCAAAGTGCAGACAATACCCAAACCAAAAAAAGCGACCCCATAAACACTATATCTTGCGCGTTTGGTTAAAATAAGCGATAACATTCGAATAAGTATACTATTACAGCAAAGGTAATGAAACCTCTTAATTTTCGGTGCAAAATACTCGTTTTTGCTATACTTACCTATATGACAAAAAATACTTGGATTGCACTTATGAAAAATCAAACATTTGCTGCAGTAATAGTTCTTCTTATTGGAGCAGGGGTGGTTGTCACTAATAAAGAAACTATTTTTAAAACAATTAATACGGCCACATCTACTGTACAAGTAAGCAGTTCTTCTCCTAATACTGAAAATAAGGGCAAGTGTTTTGTAGGGGGTTGCTCAGGTCAAGTATGTTCAGATAAAGAAGGTATAGTATCCAACTGTATGTATAAAGAAGAGTACGCGTGTTATAAGAAAACAAAATGTGAGCGTCAGGCAAATGGCGCATGTGGATGGACGGAGACACAGGAATTCAAAATCTGTCTTTCTTCTTCTGTAAAGATCCAACAATAATTAGTATTGAAGATGAAAAAATTTTTCGCTAAACATGTAACTTTTTGGACAGATAGAAATATTCTCTATCATATGGCGATTAGCATCGTGTTATTAGTGATAAGCCTTTTCCTGACCTATATCGCAACAAGATATACGAATAATCATTCCGGCTATGTCGTATCAGATATTTTGCTTGATAGTTTGCCAGTGATCAATGTGGGCTTCATCTTTTTTCAAGGGGCCTTCATTTTCTTACTTCTCCTTCTTGGTCTTGGCGTATACGAGCCGAAATATATTCCGTTTACGATGGAAGCAAGTGCATTATTTTTTCTTGTGCGCTCCATCTTCATGGTGATGACACATCTTTCTCCTCCTTCGATTGAATACTATAACTACGTGCAGCATGAGCATCACGTAGCGGAAATATTATTTACAGTGAGTTCGGGAAATGATCTATTTTTCTCAGCTCATGCCGGGTATCCATTTCTTCTAGGTCTTATTTTCTGGAAAGTAAAGTATCTCCGCTACTTCTTCCTTACTTGTTCTCTTATCGGAGGTATTGCTGTGATCATCGGACATCTTCACTACTCCATTGATGTTTTTTCCGCGTTTTTCATCGCGTACGGTATTTTTGAAATCAGTAAGTGGTTTTTCAAAAAGGAGTATTCTCTAATTGCAAACGCCGTTTGATTCTCACATGAATTCTTTTTTTAAAAAACATAAAAGATTAATTATTGTTTCGGGCGGAACCCTTGGTGATCATGTTCTTTTTCTTGATCTTGCTTATCGCTTTTATGTGTCAGCAAATATAAAATCAATTATTTTTATAAATCATAATTTTACTTTTTTAAACGAAATATCAGTAGGATACAATGAATTTGTTACATGTGTAGATATCAATTCAGTAGCCGGTAAATTTAAGTTTATTGTCGCTTTTTTTAGAAGTCTTTTATTTACAAGTTACCTAGTATATTTTCTACCTATGCCTCTTAAAAAATATTTGGTACAAGTCTCCAACTTCCTACATTATTGCACTAGGACCGTTATAATTTCAAATGTGTATGAGCAAATGCAATCTTTTGTGCCTGCTGGCATACATGTACAAGCGGATATCACTACCAAGTATTATTTTGAACAAGCAAATGATATTTTGAAAGCGCTGGGTTTCTCTGCTGTGCAAGAAGCGCCAAACATGCTCTTTGTTAAAGATAAAGGAGTTTTGGATAAATATGGTATTTCTAAAAAGTATATAGTGTTACATCCTACTCCCTCTAATGCTGTTAGACGTATAGAAAGACAAAGGTGGTTAGAAGTGCTGAGCCCATACATTGCCGACCCCACATATCTTATCGTAAGTACTGGGACCTATAAAGATTATGAGTACACCTCAGAACTCCTTTCAGGAGTGTGCAAAGAAAAGGTTGTTCACCTAGAAGGCCTTCCCAATGGACAGGAATTAATAAATATTTTTTATTTTTCAGAGAAATACTTTGGAGTGCACACAGGTACAACCCATATTGTTGCTGCGCTACATAAAACGATGTTCGTATTTTTTGCGCTATGGTATAAACAGTTTGATGTTGGATTTAATCAAAATTCTCAAATTGAGGTTATCAGTACGGTTGACAATGTTTTAGATCTTACTAGACTAAATCTCATTGCAGCTCCTGATTTTATTGCGAAATATTGTGATTTATCTTTTCTAGATAATTATAATAAAGTGGTTTCTTAATAATTATTAAATACTATTTATGCTGGGTTTTCATCTTACATTACAAACAGTTCTAGAAATAGCATCTCGAGATGGCTATCTCATCTTAGCGCTTATAGCTATTCCAGAAGGACCAATTGTTGCCATGGTTTCTGGCTATTTTGTTGCAATCCATATATTTAATCCGGTTTTAGCTTTTTTAGCTCTTATGATCGGTGATTTTATAGGAGATAGTGTTTATTACCTTTTTGGTTATTTGAGCAGAAGAAGAGATAAAATTCCCAAGTTTTTGAGCTATTTAAAAATTACTGAAGAAAGAATTTTAAAAGCGGAAGAGATATTTTCTAGGCATGGAATCAAATTACTTTTATTTGGAAAAACCCAGCCAATAGGGTCGGCGATATTATTTTTGGCTGGTTTTTCGAGGATGCCTTATTTACAATTCATTACTGTTAATATGTTGGCCACAATACCGAAGATGATAATCCTTGAATATTTGGGCTATGCCTTGTCAGCAAGCTATAAGAAATTTGATACATACATATATGATCTGGGTCTTTCTTTTTTACTGGTGGGTTTGTTTTTATGTCTTTTCTTTTACATTCGTAAGAAATATAAATATAGTATAGATTAGGTATATATGAGCGCGATTCTTATTGTTACAGATGCTTGGTACCCCCAAGTAAATGGTGTAGTAACTGTTTTTTCTAAAATGAAAGAACTTTTGGAAAAAGATGGTCACCAGGTTAAGGTGATTCATCCAGGACTTTTTCTTTCATTACCTCTTCCTTTCTACTCTGAAATACGTTTGGCATTTACTACGGTTTCAAAGATAGAAAAAATCATTTTTTTTGAAAAGCCAGATTATATACATATCGGAACCGAAGGGCCGCTAGGGTTCTTGGCTAGAAAAGCCTGTCTCCATAAAGCTGTATCTTTCACGACTTCCTACCATACTCATTTTCCTCACTATATAAAGCTTCGCATTCATTTTTTGTTTACTCTTACCTATGCATACTTAAAATGGTTTCACGGAGCAGCGGAAAGAACATTTGTTGCTACAGACGGTTTACGAAAGGAATTACTTTCTTTTGGTTTAAAAAATATCATTGTGTGGCCTCTGGGAGTTGATCTTGAGCTTTTTAAGAGAAATAACACCTTGCCACAATTATATGCAAAGCCAATTTTTCTTTATTTTGGTAGGATAGCAGTAGAAAAAAATGTTGAAGAATTTTTACAAACCGCGTTGCCAGGAACGAAACTTATTGTAGGGGATGGCCCATTACGAAAGAAATTAGAGAAGAAATATTGTGATGACTCCACACTCTTTCTGGGTTATAAGAGAGGGCAGAATTTAGTTAATATTATTTCTCAATCTGACGTTTTTGTGTTTCCTTCTAGAACAGATACGTTTGGTCTGGTTATCATAGAAGCTCTTGCTTGTGGAGTCCCCGTAGCTGCACATAACGTGTTAGGACCAAAAGATATTATCTCTCAAGGAGAAGATGGATACTTATCTGATAATCTAACCCAAGCTGCGCTCGCATGCCTGCTACTCTCTAAAGACAAGTGTAGGGAAAAGGCAAGTAAGTATTCATGGACTAATTCAAAAGAGAGTTTTTTGAATAGTCTCTACCGTGTATAGATTTTTTTGTGGACATCTGATTTGAAACAGCGTAGGATTTTTATATGGAGTATTTCTATTCGCTTATTGAGACATATAAATATATCATTCTTGTTCCGCTCGTGATTATCGAAGGGCCTATTGTGGCAATTATCGCAAGTCTTCTCGCATCATTAGGGAAACTGAACATCATTATCGTATTTATCGTAGTTGCGCTTTCTGATCTTCTGGGGGACAACATTTATTATTGGATCGGAAGAATCGGAGGTGAGCGATTTATTAAGCGTCACGGAAAGCGTTTCAACATTACTCCCGAAAAGCTTGCGTATGCGGAAGAGAAATGCCAATCCCATTTAGGGAAAACGCTTTTCTTAGGTAAATTAGTACTTGCTCCTATCTTCGTGATGTTACTTGCAGCGGGAGTCACAAAGATGGACTACAAGAAGTTTTTTATAACCGCAACGCTTGCTACGTTGCCGAAGACATTCCTTTTTGTGGTGATTGGCTTTTTCTTTGGGAAGTCATATATGGTAATTGATTTTTATATAAAGAGCGCCGCTATAAGCATAACGCTTCTTATATTGATAGTAGGAGTACTCTACTTTGCTATACTAAAGCGTAATGGAGGCACCACCGTCAAATAAAAAATATGTACTTTCCCTTTTCGAGGGTATTACTTTTTTTACTGCGAGTGTTTTTATAGCACACTTCGCAAGTGAATATGCTGAAGTGAGAGCAAGTAATTCTGTGGATGATATTATTTTGTCGAATATCCCAGTGATTAATTTTGAAATAGTCTTTGTGCAAGGTGCTATCGCACTTCTACTCCTTGTGCTTGCACTTATCTTGCGCCATCCGCGTACTGCGCCATTTGTGCTAAAATCTTCCGCGCTTTTTATTTTCATACGTTCGATCTTCGTGTCACTTACTCATATCGGTCCGTATCCAACTCATTTAGACATAACGTCTCATCTTTTAGATTTCATCACTACCGGGAATGATCTTTTCTTCTCTGGCCACACAGGACTGCCATTTCTCATTGCGCTCATTTATTGGAATCATCCAATTATACGAAATACTTTTTTAATAGCTTCAGTATTGTTTGGAGTGATTGTACTTCTATCTCATCTGCACTACTCCATCGATGTATTTGCGGCATTTTTTATTACCTATGCGATCTATCATATATCAGTGACGTTTTTCAAAAAAGATCTCGAGTTTTTTAGATTGAGCGCGTAGTCATTGAAAAAACCGTGGAGAGGTGTAGAGTATCCTATGAAGGCCACTTACTTCTGAAAGGAGGAAGGCCATGCGAAATGATGTTTTAATTACCGAGGCAGCAAAAATCCTTTTTGCTTTGAGGGGAGGTTACCAAACTGCGGAGACCATTTCCTCAAAAACGGAGCTGCCAAACAGTCTCGTATGGGAATGGTTAGATCTTCTGCAATGGGTGGGGCTGGTTCGTTCAAAGACAGAGAGGCAGAATGCTTCTGTTGTACTACTTTGGGACCTCTACGATGAGCGAGATGGCATCGGAGAAAGAAAAGAGACTCCTGCGTCTGGCAGCCGTTACAAAAAACGTATCACGCTGTTCTTGGTCTACATCTTGAGATTGCCAAGAACAATCACGCAGATAGACGAACGTAAAGTGGCGTCACAAAAGAGCACACGGGAATACATTTCTATCTTGCTGGGGGCTCGCATTATTCGTCACGGGACGGAAATGGAAAACAAACGGTACAGCCGCAGAGGCAAAGTATGGGTTTCACAATTGTTTGTTCCGGACGAGAGCCTTGCTTCAGTCACACCGTATGAGCCACCTAAACCACCCAAGAAAGAAACAAAAGGGGACATGCCAGACCAGAAAAGTATCTCAGAGTGGAATGTGGGAGTAGTCAATTCGAGTGTGTTTGACCAAATAAGTCACAGTTGGGCTCGAATGTCCAAGGGCGACTAAGCACGTGCCCCGCCAAGCGCAGCTAGGCGGGGCATTCTTTTTGCTATACTCATTTTATGAGTTTGATACTTCCACATATTCATACCAAAGACCACCCTAAGCTTGTGAAAGAAGGGATATTTATTGTTGATGGAGAAGTGTGGAGCACACAAAAAAGAATCGCGAAGTTGTATGGTCGCAGTATTCCCACGGTGAATGATCATTTGAAAAAAATCTATCGAGAAAAGGAATTAAACAAAAGCGAGAGCGAAAGGAAATTAATGATTACGCAAAAAGAAGGAAAGAAAGAAGTAACAAGAACGATTTTTGTATACAACGCAAGTGCGGTGATTGCTCTTGGCTTTCGAGTGAAAGGCGCTTGGGGCAAGGAATTCCGCGTATGGGCAAGAGATATTGTAAGAAAAAGTTACAATCCAAAAGAAGAACTCAGACAACTTTTAGGATAGGCTACGAATTCCTAGCTGGAGGAACAAACATGAAATGTTTTTTTAGATATGAAAAATCAATGGTGGTTTTTTTTCCAGGATTAAAAATATTATAAGGGTCCCAAATTGTTTTTATTCCCATAATGCGCTTGGCAATCTGTTCACCGTATAAAAATGGGATAAGGGGAGTGTTGGTAAGTCCATCGCCCTCCTTGTAACTTACACTTCCATGATACTGCTTGATAATATGCCCGGTACGAGAAAGTAATTCGAGCATTTTTTCGCTTGCTTCCGGTGAAGAAAGATTTAGTAGCGGTATAGTAGAAAGAACATTGTTTCCAACATCTCCAGTAATGGAATAGATGAGACCAAATTCTTCACATAGTGAGGTAAATTCACGAATTGCTGAAACATAGTCTTGAGGTGGCACCACCACATCATCGCATATTGAAACCGCCTGCAAAGTGTTTCCTGTATAGTCAGCTAAATTTCTGTGCTGTAGATGCACTACCGACTCATACGCCCTACATTCTTCTTTGCTTAAAAGAATTTTATTTTCATTTGGGACATTTATTTTTCGATATGCCTCTTCTGTTGGAGAAACAGAAAGCGTAGTTTGCTTTTTATTTTCATATATTGCAAAAAGAGTGAATGGGTCTTTTTCGTGTCGAGTGAGTATTCTATTCTTAGATGCTTTCTGTGCATAGGTAAGTGCATGGATACCGAAGCCATAGAGAGAAGTAGGAGATGTTTTTAAAATAGTTTCTCGTATGCTTGGTAGATCATGAAGTGTTGGGACGTGTATAGCGATTGCATTTTTTTGAAGCGCTTTAAGAGAAAGTCGAAACGTGATTTCAGTAATGATTCCAAGCGTTCCCTGCGCTCCTGCAAGTAAATGGATAAGCATTTTCGGAGAAATATGCGAGGTAAAGACGTCATACCCCATCGTATGATCAGAAACATGCGGACGACGCGCCCGAAACACTGGCGCTTCTTTTTTAAGATAGGAAAGTAATTCGGTGTAGATGACGAGTAGCCTGCCGGTAGGGGCGGTAGTCTCTCCTATATGATATTCATTGCCGTCATCTAGAATTACTCGTAGAGATTCTACCCAGTCTGTGATCCCACCATGAAGAAGAGATGGTCCTCCGCGATAGCCATTTGCAAACATACCACCGATACTCATTTCTTCGTCTGTATCGTCTACAAACGGGAGCGTGTATCCCCAAGAGGCAAGTCTGGATGCACATTCGAGGTAATTCATGCCTGCTTGAATGGTGACTTTGTTGTGGATTACTTCTAAATGATCCATCTTATCGAAATACCTACTCATGTCTACTACGAGACCATCGGTAAGACACGCGCCACGAGTGCCGCATCCTCTTCCGCGTACGGTGAGTGGTATCGAATACTTCTTGGCAAACAGCACGCATTTTTTAATGTCATTAATTGTTTTCGGGTAGATTGCGGCTTGAGGACGAACAGAAAAAGGAGAACCGTCACGGCTTAATAGATCAAGCGTTATTGTGTCTGCAACACATTCGCCTTCAAGTTCTGACTGCAATTCTTCAAGTAATGGAGGCATACTTAGATACCTTTGGTATAGAGCACTTCTCCATTATGATAAAGAAGCCAAAGAATAAGCGTGATGAATAAGAACACAAATAATACGATGATAGTGCGCCTTGCTTTCGCATACAAAGGAACAGGTACAGGGATTATTTCAGTGTGTGGCTGGGGTGTGACTCTGCTGTCTAAAATACTAGGAGATTCCATGCTTATAAGTATACCAAGGCTCTTTGGTTTTCTTATGTTCTGTCCACAACAATCTTAGGCTATATTTCTGTATACTGTAGCAATGACGGGAGCTCCCCGTACCATTATTTATTAATGTATATATTATGCGAACATTAGCACGATTACTTACTGTCATTTACAAATACGCCACCGCATTTGTAGTGGTAGCGTCTCCTTTGTTTTTTATTCCCGGCACAACGCTGAAACCTGAAGCGACATATTATTTAGTCACTATTTTGATTCTTACTATAGGCCTTGTAGCATATGTAGTATCATCACTTCTCACTCGTACATGGCATAAAGTTACCCGATTTGAAATTATTTCGTATTCTCTTTTCTCAGTATCACTTCTCTTGTCTGCGGTGTTTGCAAGAGATCCGAAAGGTGTTCTTTTCGGCAATGACGTCAATGCATTTTCGGCATTCTCACTTCTGTCATTGCCCGCCATTGCATATATGGTGCGCTCTTTGCCTGACGATTTCCGTACTAAGTTGAAGAAAGTGCTTATGTATATTTTAGGAATAGCAACTTTCCTTTTTATTTTTACGTATATTTTTTCAGGAACGATAGCAACCGCGTTCAGTACAGTCTTCAGTGGCTTTTCGAGTCCGCTTTCCTTGGCGATATATTTGGGAGTATTCGTGATCATTGCGATTTCTTTGATGAAAAAGATGCCATTACATCCGCGGTACAAAACGGTTGTCGGTGTCACTGCACTTGTCGTGGTTGCACTTCTCATATCGCTTTCAAATGGCGGCGATATCCGTCCAAATATACAAAGTTCAGCTGCAGTTGCAAAACAGACGCTGCTACATCAAGGAGTGTTTGGAATTGGGTCAGGGGACTTTCTTCGCGCATGGCAGCTTTATCGTCCGCAAGCAGTGATAGATTCACCGTACTTTGATGTGGAGTTCATCCAAGGATCAGGAACTATACCAACGCTTTTCACTACGATTGGGATCTTTGGTGCGTTTGTATTTATCTTCTTCACATTAGGAGCACTTTACTTCACCTATCGATCGTATCGCAAACATGGTGATCCGACCAACAAACATATCTCTGGATTACTAGTTGTTATCCAAGCATATTTCTTCTTGTCTGCATTTGTGATTCCGCTCTCCTTTGCACTCATGGTGCTTTGGATGGTACTTATTGGATTTGGGCTTGCTAAATCTGAATTAGATGAACATCATCCAAGCAAAGCGATGCGATACATTGCTATTCCGCTTATGGTGATCTTGGTTGTCTTTGCGGTGACAACATGGAAGAAAACAAATGCGCTTTTGACGTACGAACAAGCACAAAAAGCGATTCAAAGTGGAGATACAGTTACCGCGGAAGCGCTCCTTACTAAAGCCACATCTCAGTATCCATTAGATCTTTTCTCTCGTGCGAAATTGGAGACAAGCATTATTGGTGCAAGAAATATAATCAATACCGATCATGGTGATCAGGAAGCAGCGAAGCAATCATATCTAGCATATGCAGCAAAAGCAGTTGATGCCGGGCTTGCAGCAATAAAAACAAATCCAAGCAATTATCAAAATTATGTAGCGCTTGGCCGCGCGTATGAGCTTGCACTTCCTTTCGACAAGGAAGGTGCATATGACCGAGCAAAGAAATCATATGAAGAAGCGATCAAACTATACCCAGCAAATCCATATCTCTATGTGATGCAGGCTCGACTGGAGGCAATCGGTGGATCAAAAGAAGCGGTGAGAGCACGCCTTACCGATGCCCTTAAGAAGAAACAAAATTTCGCAGACGCGCTTTACTTGATGAGTCAACTTTCTGCCTCTGAACAAAATATGGATGAAGCGCTTACCTACGCAGTAGAGGCAGTACGAAATGCTCCGAATGATCCTAGTACGCTAGTACAAGCCGGACTTCTTTTTTACGGAAAGAAAGATTATCAAAATGCAGTAGTTGCGCTTCAAAAAGCGCTTGAGCTTGATCAGAACAATACTAATATTGCGTATTTCCTAGCACTCTCACTCCGAGATGGAGGTCGTGCTGACTTAGCAAAACAAATCGGACAAGAACTTGTGCGAAGAAACCCAGGTAATGCTGACTTAACTGCTTTCCTCAAATCTGTTGAACCAGAGGTGACTGCAACCGGTACGCCCACAACCATAAAAGCAAAAAAGGGGGCTAAGTAATGAGACTACAAGAGATACAAAATGCGCTTGCGAATATTGTTCGCATCAATACCAGTCTTAATGAGGAAAAATTAAAGCTTCTTCTTGCTTCGGCTGGGTGGGACGAAAGTGATATACGTGACGCTATTTTACTTTGGAAAAATAATATGGTGATGGACGAAATGCTGCAAGAAAAAGAGAACGTACATGTTTCGACAGAAGATGATATCACTATAGAAAAAGCAAAAGATGAGTCTATTCTTTTGCCGGAAGTATATGTACCTGCTCTTCCTGAGATATCTACAGAGAACTTTTCTTTAGTGACGAGGAGTGCTAATGTTCTTTCAGAAGAATCCCATAAGACTTCTGAAGCGAAGATAACAAAGTCATTTCTTATCGGAGCTTTCCTCTCATTATTTTCTTCAAAAAAGAAAATAGACAATGAAGACAATAAGGCAACTGTAGAAACGCATGATGTAGCGAAATCATACAATACTCTCTCCGAGCCGCATGTCCCTAAGCAGACGTCATATGAAGACCTCCCAGAAAATCTTCCTCTTCGTCCATATGAATCTGGTAATGTAACCGTACCACTTAAAGAATATGAGCGGCGTTTTTTCTCAGCGGTCAGTTCTATCATCCACCCTCAGAAGGAGAAAAAGATTACTACTGAAGAAAAGAATGAAGAAAAGGTTCCTCTGGTAAAGGTAGTAGAGCCTCCTAAAATAGTGCGGCCGGAAGAGGAAAAGCAGACTCCTTCTTCCCCGGAAATGAAAGAAAAAGCACCTCTGGCACGTCCTATACCACACGTAGCCCCTATGGAAGAGATATACAGAGGGCAACATACTATTCCATTTGCTTCACAAGATAAATACGTGATCACTGCGGCGTGTATGCTGTTCCTTGTGTTACTGCTTCTTTTGGGATATATGTATTCAAACGGAAGATTGTAAATAATTTGGTACATTTCTTTGTCGCAGTTTCGTTTTATACGTCTATGTACATTCAGGTACATCTCCTTAATAAAACTTTACTGCTCCTCGAACTGTATCCAAATTATTTACAATCTAAATTCAGAGTCAAAATTATAGTATAATAAATATATGAATCAAGATCCAAAAAATATAGCATTGTATGGTGTGGCACTTCTTACTGTGTGTGGTTCGTTGTTAGCTCTCACCATGACCTATGGTCAAACAGTCACGTGGAGTCACCCAGCCGCACAGGGGGCGACGATTACCGTAACAGGAGAAGGTGAAGCTACTGCTATCCCTGATATCGCGACAGTAACGTTTACTATTCGTGAAGAAGGAAAGACAGTGCCTGAAGCACAGAAAAAAGTTGAGGCGAAAATGAAAGCTGCACAAGATGCACTTAAGAATCTAAAGATTGCAGACAAAGATATCAAAACACTTTCTTATACGGTATACCCAAAATACGAAAGCGATCAAAAGATGTATTGCATGGCAATCGGATGTCCGGTACCAAAGCAAGTAATCTCTGGATATGAAGTTTCTCAATCTGTTTCAGTAAAAGTCCGCGCGATCGATACTGCCGGAGATGTGCTCGGTGCAATAGGAGGAATTAATATTACAGAAATCTCCGGACCAGAATTTACAGTTGATGATACAGGCAAAGTTACTAAGGAAGCTAAAGACAAAGCAATTGCGGACGCTCGTACAAAAGCGAAAGCGCTTGCAGCATCTCTTGGAGTAGGACTTGGACGTATTGTAGGATACAACGAAAATAATTATGGATATCCAGCACCTATGGCTTATGCGCGTGATGCATATGGAAAAGGAGGAGTAGTTGAAGCGACAACGCCGTCACTTCCACAGGGAGAAGTTCTTAATAAAATAAATGTTTCTATTACATACGAATTGAATTAAGCGAAAATTCATAAGGACTAGTAGAAAGCGCGCCCTTCGGGCGCGCTTTCTCATGATGGTCTTTTGACTATTTCTATTAAGGTGGTATAATAGAAAGATAGATGCCCTGCGGGGTGTTTTTTAGAATAAATCTATCTCTCTTACTTATGAATCTTTTCAGTTATTTAAAAGAAGTGCGCGCCGAGCTTAAAGAAGTTACGTGGCCTACACGAACACAAACGATAAGCTACGCGGTACTTGTAATCATCATTTCGGTGTGTGTGGCAGTTTTTTTGGGTGCAGTTGATTTCGGGCTTAAGTCTTTCTTAACTCACTTCCTCAAGAAATAGTATTTAAAAATACTTTAAGCGATAGAAGTATCACATTATTAGCATATATAAACTAACTATTATTTTATGGCAAAACAAGAAGCAGGAGGAGAGCGTCATTGGTATGCAATCCACACCTATAGTGGATATGAAAATGCAGTGCTTCGTAATTTGAAGCAGCGTATTGAATCTCTTGGTATGGGAGATAAAATTTTTGACGTGGTAGTACCTGTTGAAAAGAAAATTAAAGTTAAAGGTGCAAAGCGCGTGGAAGTAGAAGAAAAGATCTACCCAGGATACGTACTTGTAGATATGATTGTGGACGATAATAGTTGGTTCGTAGTGCGGAACACTCCACGTGTGACTGGATTCGTAGGAGCAGGGACTACTCCTGTACCACTTTCAAAGCAAGAGATTGACTATCTTCTTGGTCGCATGAAGGAAGGAAATGTAGAACATGATATCCAAGTGGAAGTAGGTGAACTTGTGACGGTGATTGACGGTCCGTTTAAGGAATTTGAAGGTAAAGTGGCGGAAGTGGACAAGGCACGAGGAAAGGTGAAAGTGTTTGTAAATATGTTTGGACGAGAGACTCCTGTTGAACTCGATTTCCTTCAAATTAAGAAGATTTAAAATAAGAAGCTTAAAATCATCCCATCTTCTTTGTTGCAACATCGATTTTGTCAGTCAACGTAGGCTTACTACGTTTTCTTCCAAAATCTCGTCGCGCCTCAAATCTGGAACAATTTTAAGCTTCTTATGGTGTTTAAGAAGAAGGTTGCGAAAAGGTTTAAATAATGTTAAAGTAACACAACTTATATATGGCTGGAAAGAAAATTACAAAGTACGTAAAAGTACAAATAGAAGCAGGGAAGGCTACACCTGCTCCACCACTTGGCCCTGCACTTGGTCAGGCCGGTGTTCAGATTGGTGATTTCGTAAACAAATTTAACGCTGCAACTCAAGGACAACAGGGCCGCATGTCAGTAAAGATTTATGTGTACGAAGACCGCACCTATGATTTCGTAATCAAGACTCCGACTGCTACCTCACTCGTGATGAAATTAGCTGGAGTTGCAAAGGGGAATTCAAAGGGTAACGCTGGAACTATCTCAAAGGATCAAATCAAGCAGATCGCTGAAACAAAATTGAAAGATCTTACTGCTCACACTGTAGAACAGGCGATGAAAATTATAGAGGGTACCGCTAGAAGTATTGGAATAAAGGTAAAGTAATTCACAACGAAAAACAAAAAGCCGCAATATTGCGGCTTTTTGTTTTGAAGCGTAGGCTTCATACCAGCCCCGAAAGGGATTCAAGTTCTAACCATTACGAGGAATTCATGAACAACATTACCTATCCTGGTTCTGGTGTTTACAGCTCCAATGATCTGCAACAAGCAGTTGATGCTGGCCGGATCAAAACACTTCCTGGTTTCCAAACCAAGCACATTGGTCCGGCTTCAGTGGATCTCACGGTTACTGGGGAAGAGATGTATCACATCGAGCGATTGTTCCGCCCCATGTCGCAACGCAATGAAACTGTCCGTGACGTGTTGGACATCATGCGGCCACGACCCATCAAGATCGGTGATGAACTCTATCCCGGTCATGAATATTTGATGAAAGCAACAGTGGATGCAAATTATCCGCCGGGTATGTATGCCTACAAGAATGCAAAGTCTACATCGGGTCGTAACTTCATGTTGGTGCGCACTGTCACAGATAAACATGGTTGGTTCGATACGATCGACAAGCGCAACCAAGGCTTCACTGGTGAAGTGTGGTTGTCGATCCAACCACTTGGGCACGGCATGATTTTGACACAAGATGAGTGCTACAACCAGATGCGTGTCTTCGACGGTGACACTCGCTTTAAGAACGATGACTTGAAGCGTCTCATCGCGACGGAAGATCTTCTGTTTCGTCGTGATGGAACTCCATACAGTCAAGGGGAACTGTCTCTCTTTAGCAATGATGGCAGTCTGTTCTGTACCCTCCATGCGCCAGGGAAAAAACTTGTTGGGTTTAAGCTGAAGCGATCGAAGAAGATGCTAGACCTTTCAGCTCGGAATATCGATCCAACTGATTTCTTCGAGCCGCTTTTTGCAGAAGAGGCGATTCCTGGAGATCCGGAAAGTGGATTTGTGTTTCTCCGTGCTGGAGATATGTACCTTCTATCAACACATGAGATGTTCAAGGTTCCCGGTCATTTGTGTGCTGAGCTTCGCGCGCTTGATCCACGTCTCGGGCTTTTCTTTTCGCATTTCGCCGGGTTCTTTGACCCGAGGTTCTTCGGAACTGCGACACTTGAGGTACTTGCGCCGTTTGATATGGTGCTTCGCCACGGGGATCCTGTCGCACGTTTCGAACTCGAACATCTGCGAAGTGCCACGATTCCTTACCAGGGGAACTATCAGGCGCAAGTTTTGACTCAGCTTCCAAAACAGTTCGCTGCAAACGACGACTGGACCCGACTGATGGCGTAAGCCTTAATCGGCAAGGGCGCCCCTCGGGCGCCCTTTTTCTTTTTTGTTATACTCTGATGATTATGCAACTTTTAATTAAAAGACTTCGACCTGAAGCGAAACTTCCTACTCGTGCGCATCACGATGATGCCGGCATGGATATATATTGTTGTGAGAAGCATGTGCTCGAACCTAATCAAAGAATTAAAATTCCAACAGGGCTTTCATTTGAAGTACCATTCGGATATGTTGGACTTGTGTGGGATAAATCTTCTACTGGGTCAAAAGGTATTAAAACATTAAGTGGAGTTCTTGATGCTGGATATCGCGGTGAAGTTTTTCTTTTTCTCCACAATCTTTCTGATGTGACTCATACATTTGAAGCAGGAGATAAAGTCGCACAGATGCTTATTCAAAAAGTTGAACTACCAGAAATCGTTGGAGTTGAAGAATTATCTGATTCTATTCGTGGAGCAGGAGCATTTGGAAGTACAGGAAAGTAGTTTTGCGATAATTTTGTATTTTGTGTAGTATCAAAAGGTGCAACCCAAGTGGTTGTTGAATTGTTCTTGGAGACGACTATGCAGATCAAAGTCATTGGTGCACTTACCGAAGGTCCAGAATTCGCAATCGGAGTGAGAACCAGCCAGGGCTTCCAGATGCCGTGGCAAGCAGCCGGAGTGAATCTCCCTACAGACTTCGCTTGGTTCAAGAAGAAAACAAAACCAGAGAAAGAAGGCGAAGTGTGCGCACTTGCAATGGGGTGGAATACCTGGGTATCACTCAATCAAAGACCTCTACCTGGTCGGCGTCACTATGTGATCACTCGCACTCCGAGCAAGTGGAATCACTCAGCGGAGAACATGAATGCCGCATTTGCGCTGCCGGATCTTGCAAGTGTCATTGATGCTGCACAGATGACGGAGGTCGACAAGCTGTTTGTCATCGGAGGGCCGACACTCTGGTTGGAGGCGGTTCCGATGGCAGACGAAGTGTTGCTCACGATTGTGCATCATCATTTCGAATACGATGGTGAGACCATTTATTGCAAAGAGATCTTGGATGAAGTGACGCAATTGTTTCCTCCTCCGGAAATTTTTCCCGAGGTGGAAAAAACATCGCTTGGTCCAATTGATCTTGAATTCTTTGTATGGAAGAGAGGTGGTTGACCAAAGAAAATGCCCGCGTCCTAGGACGCGGGCTCTTGTTTCCATGATGGACTACCTGGCGATAGGTGCTTTGATCGCAGAGGGAGGGTCGTACCCAACCAATTCGAAGTCTTCGTACTGAAAGCCATCAATCGAGTCGGGTTTCCTTTTGATAACCATTTGCGGATAAGGCTTCGGCTTACGCGACAGCTGCAGTTCTACCTGCTCCATGTGATTGCTGTAGATGTGGCAATCGCCGCCGGTCCAAACGAAATCACCAACATCCAGGTCGCACAGCAACGCAATCATGAAGACTAACAGTGCGTAACTTGCTATGTTGAATGGCATTCCCAAGAAGCTGTCGACACTTCGTTGATATAGCTGACAACAAAGTCTGCGTCGGCCACCTTTTTTCTTGGGTCCTTTGACGTAGAACTGAAACAATGCGTGGCACGGAGGCAATGCCATCTTCGGAAGGTCTGAAACATTCCAGGAGCAAACGATCATGCGGCGTGAGTCAGGATTGCTCTTGATCTGCCGTATGACTTCTGCAATCTGATCTACATGACCGCCATCAGGCGTCGGCCATGAGCGCCACTGCACTCCGTACACCGGTCCGAGGTCGCCATCAGGCTTTGCCCATTCATCCCAGATGGTCACGCCTCGCTCTTGTAACCAGCGAGCGTTTCCATCGCCACGCAAAAACCAGAGTAGTTCAAGAATTATGCCCTTGGTGAATACTTTCTTGGTTGTAATGAGGGGAAAGCCTTCGCTTAAGTCGAATCGCAATTGGCGTCCAAAGACGCTCAATGTCCCAGTTCCTGTGCGATCAACCTTGGGTTCACCGCGACTGTAAACACCAGCGAGGTAATGTTCATATTGCCCCCACTTGCGATCACGGATATAGCCGATTTCTTTCAAGCTCCTCCGTGCTTTCAAAGCACTCGCAGCGTTTGCGGCCGACGTCTCAGCCTTCTCCGCAGTCATAAGGTTATGGTCCATGAGTTTTCTCCAGAAATTGAACAAATCTACTGTTCTCTTAAAAACAGTTCAGTCTTCAGTATGGATGTTTCTAATGCAATCTTCAATCTTGCCAAACGCTGTAAAAATGTCGTCAAATAAGGTAGAATGGGCGGATGAATTCATACGAAGTGATTAAGAAAGAAATAGAAAATCTCTTTGTAGAGGCTAAGATCGTGCCTTGTTTTACGCTTGATCAGCCAGAAGATAGTTCTCGCGGTGAGTACGCGACAAACGTTGCGTTTGTGTTTGCGAAAAAAGAAAATAGTTCTCCGAGAGAAACAGCAGAGAAGTATGCGCAGATCTTACACGAAAAACTTTCTACAGTTGTAGAAAGAATCGAAGTTGCAGGTCCAGGGTTTATCAATTTCTTTTTGAAAGATAAAGTGATGCTTGCCGAAGTAGAAAAAACTGCGAAGCAATTTATTTTTATGCTTGATGCAACAGAGAAAGGCAAAGTGATGGTGGAATACACCGATCCGAATTGCTTCAAAGTTTTCCATGTGGGCCACTTCATGGCAAATATTGTGGGTGAAGCTATTTCTCGACTGTACGAAAATATAGGTCACCACGTCATGCGCGTATGTTATCCATCTGATGTAGGGAGAAACGTAGCACTCGGCGTATGGGGAGTAATGCAGAAACGGGAGCAACTTCCACATGAGCATGCAACGCTTCGCGAGAAGGCGACATTTTTGGGCGAGTGTTATGCGTTTGCATTTGCAGAGTTTGAGAAAAGCGATCAAGTGAAAGAAGAGGTCACGAAAGTGAATCAAGCGATTTATGCGCGAAGCGACGAAGAGATTCTGCGATTTTACGATATGGGCCGCGCGTGGAGTTTGGAATATTTCAATGATCTTTACAAGATGTTGGATACCACTTTTGACGCGTTCATCTACGAAAGCGAAGTTTCGGAACCAGGTGTGAAGATCGTCAAAGAATTTTTGAAAAAGGGACTATTTGAAGAATCAGAAGGGGCTATCGTCTACAAAGGCGAGCAAGACGGACTGCATACGCGAGTATTCATCAATCAAAAAGGACTTCCGACTTATGAAGCAAAGGATCTTGGAAATTATGAGAAGAAATTAGCAATGCTTCCTGATGCAGAAGAATATGTGGTGATTACCGCAAACGAACAGAACGATTATTTCAAAGTAGTAAACACAGTCGCGCGCAAAATTCATCCGGGTCTCGAAGGAAAGCTGATTCATATCGGTCATGGTTTACTTCGTCTGCCTGAAGGCAAGATGTCATCACGCACAGGGAATGTCATCGGGGCAGAGGATCTTATCGAAACGGTTAAAGAAAATCTCCAAGAGAGAATGGAAGATTTCGAGGGAAGTAGTGGAGAGAAAAATAAACTTATGACAGATATTGCAATCGGTGCGATTAAATTTTCTATTCTTAAACAAGCACCTGGCAAAGATGTGATTTTTGATTTGGAAAATTCTATTTCCTTCGAAGGGGATTCAGGACCGTACTTGCAGTACACGCATGCGCGCATGTGTACTCTTTTGGAGAAAGCACGCGAGCTTGGTATCACGAGTGACACTATTGCTTCTACTCCGGAAGGAAAAGAATTGTCTCGTCTTATTCTTACCTATCCGCAGGTGCTGCTTACTGCGTATGATGATCTCGGTCCGCATCATATTGTGAATTATTTGCTTTCGCTTACGCGCGCTTTTAATAGTCTTTATGGTGCGACTCAATTTTTAGATACTAAGAAAAGTGAAAGTGCGTATTATGTATTACTCACACAGGCAACGAGAAATATTCTTGCGCATGGACTTCAGACGCTAGGGATCGGTGCTCCAGAAAGAATGTGATTTTTCGGCGTGGGTTCCTGGCCGAAAAATCATCCCTGTCGTACGGTGTGCGGCGGGAATATTTCTCTATTTACCTGCATAATGTTTTATTGTAAGATGAAAGAAGCAATGAAGGGACTAATCACCCCCGAGCTATGGGAAGAAATTCGCGACAAGTGAAAAGTAGAACCCAAAAAATGAGTCCCTCTCCGCCAGCTGGCGGAGAGGGAAAAGCAAGGTGGTACCACGGATTTCTTTTGAAACTCGTCCTTGGAAAACAAGCTACAAGTTTGTTTTCTGTGGACGGGTTTTTAATTTTTAACACTATGAACGACAACAAAATAACCCCAAAGACGGTCAATGAGAAAGAGCTCGATACGCTTCATTTTTGGCAGACTAGCCAGATATTTGAGAAATCCCTAGAAACACCGGCTGGAATGCCCCCAAAAGGCAATTTTACCTTCTACGACGGGCCTCCGTTTGCTACCGGTCTACCACACCATGGGACGCTTATGGCAGGTACGGTGAAGGATTTGATCCCACGGTATCAGACCATGAAAGGAAATCATGTCCGTCGTGTATGGGGTTGGGATTGTCATGGACTCCCTATAGAAAATTTGATAGAAAAGAAGCTGGGACTTACTTCAAAGAAGGAAATAGAAGCATACGGAATCGACAAGTTTAATCATGATGCGTTTTGTTCTGTGCTCGAATATGAACATGAATGGAAGAAGATTATTCCTCGGCTTGGGCGTTTCGTGGATATGGAACATCCGTACGCGACTATGGATGCGACCTACACCGAAAGTATTTGGTGGGCGTGGAGTGAACTTCATAAAAAAGGTTTGGCATATGAAGGATATAAGATGATGCATATCTGTCCGAGATGCGAGACGCCGCTTGCGCAATCTGAAGTCGGTCTTGAATATCATGATGTGACTGATCTATCAGTGACAGCAAAATTTGAACTAGTAGATGAGCTTGGTGCTTTTGTTCTGGCTTGGACCACAACACCTTGGACCCTTCCAGGAAATACTGCGCTTGCCCTTAAGAAGGACGCAGAGTATGTAAAAGTCTCCATAGATGGAATGGAAGGTTTTTATATTCTTGCCAAAGAAAGAGCAGAAGAAGTATTGAAAGAAATGAAGTATGAAGTGAAGGAAACCTTCCTAGGAGAGAAACTTCTAGGAAAATCCTACAAACCTGTATTTGAGTATTATAAAAATACAGATATTGAAAACAAAGAAAACATTTGGAAAATTTGGCATGCGGATTTCATCACGCTTGATACTGGAACTGGTATCGCGCACGAAGCACCAGCATTCGGAGCGGACGACATGGAGCTTGCGAAAGCAAATAACATTCCAGTTATTAAGCACGTGAAAATGGACGGTACGTTTGTTCCTGAAGTTACTGATTTCGCCGGAATGAAAGTCAAGAAAGTTGATGATACACAATCAGCTGATATTGAAATCGTGAAGTATCTTGCACATCACGGACTTCTTTTTGAGAAGCACAAGATTATACACTCATATCCACTCTGCTGGAGATGCAAGACTCCGCTTCTTAACTATGCGACATCGAGCTGGTTTGTGGATGTGCCAAAGATGAAAGAGAAACTTATTTCAGAAAATAAAAAAGTCAGCTGGACACCGGAACATATTCGCGATGGGCGCTTTGGTAAATGGCTTGAAGGTGCACGCGAATGGGCCGTATCACGCACACGCTACTGGGGCGCGCCTCTTCCTATATGGAAGAATGCTGACGGGACTAAGATGAAAGTAATCTCATCGCTTGATGAACTTGCGGAATATACAACAACAAAACCAAAGAACTCCTATTACGTTATTCGTCATGGAGAATCAGAAAGCAATGTGAAAGGAGTGATTGATTGTGGTGGAGATATTGCTAATGCGCTTACCGAAAAAGGACAGAAGCAAGCACAAGACGCAGTTGCAAAGTTTGATACCAAACCAGATCTGATTGTGTCTTCTCCGTTCTTGCGAACAAAACAAACTGCAGAAATAATCAGTAAAGAACTCGGCGGGGTTGAGGTTATTACTGATGATCGACTTAAAGAATTTAATATTGGTATCTTTGATGGTAAATCAATCAAGGAATATTATTCGGTATACACGGAAAGCGATCTTGATTCTCGCACTGAGGAAGGCGAAACATATCGCGAACTTATGTCACGCACGCTTGCAGTGTGGCAGGATCTTGAGAAAAAATACGAAGGAAAGACGATCCTGATCGTGACGCATGGCGCTCCTGGGTGGATCCTTACGCAAGGACTTGCTTTGAAAAATGATACAGAGATCAATCATGAAATAGCGCATCGCGGTCCGGGGAATTGGCTACTTAATGCAGAACCACAAAAAATAATTCCGAAAATGGTGCCGCGTGATGAGACTGGAGCTCTTAATCTGCATCGCCCTTATATCGATGAAGTAAAGCTTTCAATTGATGGCGAAATCTATACCCGCATACCGGATGTGTTTGATTGCTGGTTTGAGTCTGGCTCTATGCCGTTTGCGTCGCTACACTATCCGTTTGAGAACAAAGAAATATTCGACAAGAATTATCCGGCGGATTTTATTGCGGAAAGTATGGATCAGACGCGTGGATGGTTTTATTCGCTTATCAATCTTGGTGTTGGGCTCTTTGATCGCGCACCGTACAAGCATGTGATCTGTAACGGCCTCATTAACGGAGCTGATGGACTTAAGCTCAGCAAGAGCTTGCACAATTACACAGATCCGATGTTCTTAATAGAAAAGTTTGGAGCTGATGCTTTCAGATATTACATGATGGCAAGTCCAATTATCAAAGGAGAGAGTGTGAACTTCAAAGATAGTGATCTTGAAGATGTCTACAAGAGGATCATTCTTCGTATGGACAATGTGCTCTCACTCTACGAAATGAACAGCTCTGGAAAAGTTGAGATGCGAAGTGACTCTGAAGATGTGCTTGATAGATGGATTATAAGCCGCGTGCATGAAGTGGTCGCTGAAGCAACGCGCGGATATGATGCATATAAGATAGATGAAGCGACACGACCGATCGATCAATTTGTTGATGATCTTTCTGTCTGGTATGTTCGTCGTGCACGTTCGCGTTTGAAAGGAGATGATGGTGAAGAAATACAAACTCGCACCTACTCTACACTTGCATATGTGCTTGATATATTATCTCGTACTATTGCTCCTGTGATGCCCTTTATTGCTGAAAGAATGTACACCACTGTGCGAAGCAAGAAACAATCCGTACATTTGGAAAGCTGGCCAGAAGGAGGGAGTATAGATGTAAAGAATCTTGAAATTATGAAAAGAGTGAGAGAGGTTGTATCGATTGCGCTTATGATTCGTACTAAGAATAAGATTTCTGTGCGACAACCACTTCAAACGCTTACTACGAAACTGCTTGACCAAGTACCAGAAGAATATTTGAAAATAATTTCCGAAGAGGTACATGTAAAAACAATTATTTGTGATCCGGGACTAGAAGAAGATGTCACACTTGATCTTACGGTGACGGAAGAACTTCAAAGGGAAGGGGATATTCGCAATCTTATTCGTGCTGTGCAAGATCTTCGTAAAGAAATGTCTCTTTCTCCAAGTAACGTTGTGGAGTTACGGATATCTACTGACGCATTGGGCGATCTTTCGGAAGTGGAGAAAGTGTGCAAGCTATCTTCAATAAAGATAGACGATGATGCCACATTTGCTTTGTATGAAACTAAGAAACAAGTTCTTCTTTCTTTCGGTGCGATTTATATAATCATTTTTATGGTGGTGAGCACTTAATATAAGAGCGTTATTAGTCCTTCGTCTATTAACCATCTATTATGTCTATAGAAAAGTACACAACGCAATGTTTTGTACTCGCATCCTACGAAAGCGGGGAGCATGATCGCATGTATAAATTATTCACTCGTGATTTCGGCTTGATTTTCGCGAAAGCTACATCTGTCAGAAAGCTCGAAAGTAAATTACGTGCTCATCTGCAGTCTGCACGAATGGTACAAGTGACCTTAGTAAAAGGCAAAGAAATCTGGCGGATTACTGGTGGAGAAGAAATGCCTTCAATCACTTTTTTGTGCAAAGATGCGGTAATTCTTTTGGAGCGTTTCGTGCGAGGAGAAGGAACTCAGAAAAGATTATTTGATCATGTGCACACACTTATACAACAGTCATCTTTTGATGAGCGTATTTCGCGATTGCTTTTGTATTATCTTATTTTGGTAGACTTAGGATATGCTGATGCGCGATTAATCGGTGCTGAAACCATTGCAGAGTATATCTCTTGGAGTATTGATGATCTTTATACACAACTTATTCTTACAAAAGATATTGTCCGTCCGCATGTCATGAATGTATTGTCTGAGATACAGTTGTAAGGGCAGGTGGTAGCTAGTAGCTGGTAGCAAATAAGATAGAAATCCAGAGGCGCCCGCTTCGCGGGCGCCTCTGGATTTAACTACAAGCCAAAACTTACCGGCAGATACCTTGGTTTTCTTCTGCTATAATAAAAAGATGCCCGACGATTCCGCTCTCTCTAAAAGGGAAAAAGAGCTTTTCTCAAATCAATACCAAGAAGATGTCATATCCCGCAAGATTAAACTTTCTTCACGCACCGCAGAAATTCCTCATTCATGGGGAAGTGATACTCCGATACATACTCCTACGCCATCGAAAGGTCGTTCGCTCGGCATGCTTTTTTTTCTGGCATCAATACTAGTATTCTTAGTTGCGGCTGTATTTACAGGATGGAAATTCTTAAATCATGGAAATGTGGTGTCTAGCGCAAATATTACTATTGATATCACCATGAAAGATAGTGTTGAAGGTGGAGAAGCTGTTCCTCTCGCATATTCTATACAGAATAAAAATGCCTTGCCCCTACTTAGTTCTACACTTTTTATTTCCTATGAAAAAGGCACAGGTGCGCAAGATGAACAAAATAAAATACGTGAGAAAATTGACCTGGGAGACATCGCATCACAAGTAGTGCGGAAAGGAGAAGTTACAATTCAATTATATGGTCCAGAAAATACTACTCGCACTATTGAAGCACGACTCGAATATAAAGTAGAAGGATCTAATGCAGTTTTTAATAAAATAGTGACAGTGAATTCTATTTTGAAAACACCTCCTGTATCTGTACATGTTGATGCTCCGGCTAGAGTGATCTCCGAACAGCAATTTCCAATTACAGTGACCGTTAAGAATAACGTCGCCACCACCTCAGAGTCTCTTGTAGCGCAAGTAGTGTTGCCACCAAATTATTTTGTTATAAATAGTGATCCGGTATCAAGTAAGCAGAAAGGCACGGTATGGCAATTTACAAATCTTATTGCAGGAGAAGAAAAGAAAATTGTACTTAACGGATACTTCAAAGCGCTCCCTGGCGAAATGGTAAGCGTAAAAGCTGTTGTCGGATCCCAAGGCATGCAAGCGTACGATATTGGAAATGTATATTCGTTTGAAACAAAGGGTGTTACGATTGCTAATCCGGGGCTTTCTGTAAAACTTTCTACCAATCATCCGGAGACAGGGAATGGAGTGGTTACATTTCTTCCCGGAGAAAGAGTGAGCGGGTATGTCACTTATGTTAATGCTGCTGATCAGGCGATTACGAATGTTAATATTGTGTTTAATTTTAATGGCTCCAAGATTGATCCGACAACCGTGACTGTTGATAATGGATATTTTGATTCTGCCAATGGCACTATCGCATGGAATGGTGGCACTACCGATACTTTGAAGTCACTTGCTCCAGGAGCGAAAGGCACGCTTATGTTTACGTTTATGGTTCCACAAGGAATACCTTCATCTGCACCACTGCAAGTCGCAGTACACGCTGATGCCGACACAGGAGATGGGGGTGAACACTTTTCGTCCAAGGATGAAAAGAACTGGTACATAGAAGGAGGGGCGACACTTTTGGCTAGTCTTAAATATAAAGATGCGACATTTTCCAATACTGGGCCACTTCCACCAATAGCTAATCAAACTACCACGTACACACTTTCTCTTTCTGCTGCGAGCGAACACGGCTTTAAAAATGGAAAAGTAAGTTTTTCTCTACCACTCTACGTGACATGGAAGAATGTTATTTCTGGCGGAGCAGTATCTTATGATTCGCGCAATCGAGTAGTGACATGGTCTATTGGCGATGTTCAAATAAACCAAACTGCAAAAGTAAGTATGCAGCTGGGAGTTAAGCCGTCTATCACCCATGTTGGTACTATGCCATCTGTAACTTCAGGAATCACCTTTGAAGGAACGGACGCCTCTACGATGACTTCCCTTAAAAGGGTGATGGGAATGCTCACCACGCATGTAGATGATGTAAGCAATAAGGATATTTCAACAGTCATAGCTCCTACGCAATAGGCTTCGCTGCATAGGCTATTTATGATAGGATACGGGTATGAAAGAATCCACGCGTATCACTATTTCCTCGGGCTCGATTATAAAAGTTATCATTTGGATACTCATTTTTGCCGCACTCTTTTATATGCGGGATTTGGTGATTATGATTCTCGTCGCGGTAGTGCTCGCATCCTCTGTAGAGCCTGTAGTTACGTATTTTGAACGTCATAGGATACCTCGCACCTTTTCAGTTCTTGCTATTTTCCTAGGCATTATCGCGCTTATTATTGCTATTGCGTTTACTTTTTTGCCGCCGCTTGTAGATGATGTCGTTCAATTCGTAAAATCTCTTCCTGTACTATTGGATTCTATTCGTATCTTTGGTCGTGATTTGGGGCTTAAGGATTTAGCAGTACAAGTTCAAAATCTTTCACATGATATTTCTAGCGGGCAGATTTTAACAGTAGCTAAAAATGCTATTTTCGGACAAGGTGGATTCTTCGCCACAACATCAATCGTAGTAAATGGAGTATTTAATACATTCCTGACCTTTGTGCTCGCAATTTACTTAGCGCTTGAGGAAAAAGGGGTGCAGAAATTTTTGCGCATCTTTGCTCCGCTTACTACGGAAATTTACATCGAAGATCTCTGGGTGAGAGCACAACAGAAAATTTCTCTCTGGATGCAAGGGCAATTTCTTCTTTCGCTTTTTGTTTCTTTGATGGTATATATTCCGATGCTCGTGCTTAACATGCCGTATGCCGTACTTCTTGCTATTTTGGCATTTTTCGGAGAACTCATTCCTGTAGTAGGGCTTACACTTGCCACTATCCCAGCTTTACTTTTGGCATGGGTTCATGGTGGGATTACCTTGCTTGGCGTGGTAGCAGTGATTTACTTTATCATTGGCCAGATCGAAGGGCATATTCTGTATCCAAAGATTATGAACAGAGCAGTAGGGGTGCCGTCAGTACTGATTATCATCTCTATGCTTATAGGAGCCCATCTCGCTGGATTCTGGGGGATTGTTCTTGCGGTGCCGTTATCAGCCATCATCATGGAGCTTGCACTAGATTACGACAAGAGAAAAAGACACGCTGTATAATATATGGAAATGAAGAAGCCGTTTTATCTTACTACTACACTTCCTTATGTGAATGCTGATCCGCATATTGGTTTTGCTATGGAAATCATTCGAGCAGACGTAATCGCCCGATATAAAAGAATAGACAATGACGTATTTTTTAACACAGGGACGGATGAACACGGCGCAAAAATTCATGAAGGTGCTGTAAAGAATGGTGTTTCAGTTCAGGAATATGTAAATGGGTATGCAGAACGATTTAAAGATCTAATGAAGGTGCTTAATATTAATGATGTACATTTTATTCGTACTACCGACGAGAAGCATATTATTGCAGCACAAGAAATGTGGAAGCGCTGTAATGATAATGGATATATTTACAAAAAGATATATCAGTCAAAGTATTGTGTAGGATGCGAGCTTACCAAGACAGACAGTGAACTTGTTGACGGCAAATGCCCACTCCATCCAAATCGTGAGATCGAGCTTATAGATGAGGAAAATTATTTTTTCAAATTTTCCGCATTTCAAAAACCTCTCCTTGAATTCTATGAAAAGCATCCAGATTTTGTCATACCAGATTTTCGTTTTAATGAAATCAGATCTTTTGTTGAGCGTGGGCTTGAGGACTTTTCTATTTCACGTTTAAAGACGAAAATGCCATGGGGTGTGTCTGTACCAGGAGATGAAGACCATGTGATGTACGTATGGTTTGATGCGCTTACTAGTTATATCTCAACGCTCGATTGGCCAAGCGAAGGAAATTTCGAAAAGTATTGGGTAGGGGGTACTCCTGTGCAATATTGTGGAAAGGATAATCTTCGTCAACAGTCCGCTATGTGGCAAGCCATGCTTATGGCATGTGGTCTTCCGAATTCATCACATATAATCATCAATGGTTTTATTACGGGTGCTGATGGACAGAAAATGAGTAAATCTTTAGGAAATGTTATATCTCCGTTTGATGTACTTGATACTTTTAAGGATGTAACTGATTTTCCAGAAGATGTTTTGCGATTTGTTCTTCTACACGATCTTCCTTCGTTTGAAGATGGGGGTATTTCTATGGAAACTATCAAAGCCAGCTATACGGCTTACCTAGCAAACGGAATTGGAAATTTGACGAGTCGCATTATGAAAATGGCTACGACTTATGGTGTAAAATATGTTGATTATCTTGGAGGAGGAGAGCTTGATGATAAATTTCACGGCATACCTGGACGCTGGTCAGTACATATGGATTCTTTTGATCTCAAAAAATCTCTAGAGAGTATTTGGGAAGATATCAATGGTCTGGATGCTTACATTCAAAGAGAGGAACCATTTAAAAAAATTAAAATAAATGAATCTGCAGCAAAGCATGATGTTGCATATTTATTGAGTTCTCTTCTTAGACTAGTAAACCTACTCGAACCTTTTCTTCCTAAAACATCAAAAAAAATTCAATCACTAATTCGCGAAAATAAAATGCCAGAAAAGCCTTTGTTTAATCGGCTTCCATAGATGCATGTTAATTGATGTTCATTCCCATATTCATGATAAAGCCTTCGATGAAGATCGAGACACTATTCTTGCTCAGATGAAGGAAGAGGGGATGATGACGATTACTGTGGGAACAGATGTTGAAGAAAGTAAAAAGGCAGTGGCGTGTGCGGAGAAATATGACAATGTATGGGCAACAGTTGGCATGCATCCGGTAGATAATCGTGAGGAGATTTTTGATGTGGAACTATATCGGGAACTATTGATGCATGAGAAAGTGGTAGCGCTTGGCGAGTGCGGATTGGATTATTTTAGGCTTGATGAATTTGAGGGAAATAAAGATCAAGAAGTAGACAGGCAGCAGCGACTATTTCAGGAGCAGATTTCTCTTTCTGTAGAAACAGGTAAACCTCTCATGCTTCACGGCAGGCCAAGTAAGGGGACTATGGATGCATATGAAGATATGATTCATATGCTCATGCGAGCACAGGATGAATTTGGCATTGATGCGGTGAAAGGTAATGTACATTTTTTTGTAGGAAACATTGTGATTGCTCAAGCATTTTTGAAACTTGGATTTACCATGAGCTTCTCGGGAATCATTACGTTTGCAAAAGAGTACGAAGAAGTGATTCAATCTATCCCAATTGAAATGCTTCACGCAGAAACGGACAGTCCGTACGCAGCTCCAATGCCTAACAGAGGCAAGCGTAATCAACCTTCATACGTACAGCACACCGTTGCAAAAATTGCTGAAATAAAAGGGTTACCTCTTGAAGAAGTGAAAGAACAATTAGTTAAAAATGCTCATAGAGTCTTCGGTTTGACAAGTTAGAACAAAAAGCGCAGGATTATAGCAATTGTTCATAAACCTCTAACCGGCTGCGGCCAGGAGTGCATCATGAGTTCAATGCATGCGGCCGACCAAGGCCAGGTACAAGGAAGAATCGTCAAAGTAAAACCTCAAGGTGACGGCACACTCAGATTTGAAATCGTGTGCCACAATTCGCGGGGTCGTGTGGCTCACAGAGAGAAGTTCTACCTTCCTCCCAAGAGTCCTCTGAAGGAATTGGTGTTGAAAGGTGAGCTTGCTCACGTTTCGTTCTTGAAAACGGGACGTGATCGGGATCTGCCTATCGACCTGATTCTCATTGTTCGCGAAGATGAAGCATCTGAGTGAACGCAAAAAGGCCCGCCTCACGGGCCTTTTCTTATGCCAAAATTCATGGTATAATAGCCTCCTATGATTAATGAAAATGAAACCACAGTAGACAGCCGAGTGTATGAAGTTTCTTTCGTGTTTGATAACAAACTCGAAGAAGCTACGGCCCTTGAGAAAGCTGACGCGCTCAAGAAGTCTATTGCTACCTTAGGAGGTAGCTTCATTTCAGAAGAAACTCCGTATATACGCGAGCTTGCTTATGAAATGATTCGCGTCCAGAACAATATTAACGTGCGTTTTAACGTTGGATACTTCGGATGGATCAAGTTTGAAATGCCAGCTGAAAAGGTAGCCGTTCTCGAAAAGACCCTCAAAGAAGATGAGCAAGTAGTTCGATATATTGTTGTAAAAACAGTAACTGAAAACACTGTATACACAAAGCGTGCGCCTGTGCTTAAAGCAGAAAATGTAGCGGAAATCGCTGAAGCTCTCGGAAAT
>Ga0209515_10001043_pt1 | contig 47951 bp, 52 predicted proteins | sample Subgroupgradi54m_FD_187454 | JGI IMG/M metagenome (GOLD analysis project Ga0209515, IMG submission 187454) | Subsurface groundwater microbial communities from S. Glens Falls, New York, USA - GMW60B uncontaminated upgradient, 5.4 m (SPAdes)... ... | reverse complement strand
GAATTAAGAGTCGGGGAGGCAGTTGCCGTGGAAACTGATGAAGGGCTGCTGGTAGTTAGCGAGGTTTTGGATCGGAAATTTGACCAGTTGGACATAAGCGAGCACGAGGCAAAAAAATTACTTAAAATGTGGCGGGAGGGGAGGATGGATGACCCGGACTATGATTCAGATGACCCCGATTGGGAAGAAGAATTTGGTGATTGGCTGGATGACTTGGCTAGCGAAACAGAGGAGGAGAATTCTGGCGGAGTAAGTGAATCGTTAACCCAGCAGAAAGGAAAGATTAAAAGAGTGGGTAGCGGAGGATTTGAAGATTAGTTATGGCAGATTTTGGCGGAGGCATTCCTGGTCAGATTGTGAGCGAACTCACGAGTATTCCGAAGGCAGTGGTAAAAGATACCGCTAAGGCTTTTGGTAGTATTGCGACCGGAATAGCGGAGAAAGTAGTCACGGCGGCAACGCCACAGACCCCGATGCCAGCCGGTGAGGGAAAAGTAGCGGAGGCGGGGCAGGCATCGAGTGACCCGATGGCGGCGATGAAGACTCAGAAGGAGGCGGCAGCCAAGAGAAGACTGGCTGAGGTTCGGGGCGAACTGCAAGACTATTTTGAGCAACAGAAAAGGAAAAAAGAGCAGGAGGAGGTGATGGCAGAGGAACAGAAAAAGCAGGAAGAGGTTCAGATCAAACAATCAAAAAAGAAGCAGGAGGAGAAAGAAGTTTTGCGGAGGTTGTCGAGTCAATATGGGGGGACCAGTGAGGTGGCGAAGAGCGGAAACTGATTCTGGTAAAATTGGGGGGTGCGGATATTTAATTCATTAACGCGAAAAGTCGAGGACTTTGAACCGATGAAGCCACCGAGGGTGGCGATGTACACCTGCGGTCCGACGGTTTATAACTATCCGACGATTGGGAACTGGCGAACTTATGTGATGAGCGATTTATTGATCCGGGCCTTGAAGTACCTTGGTTTCAAGGTAGACTTTGTGATGAACTTGACCGACGTGGGGCACTTGACCGGAGACAACCTCGGTGATGCCGATACCGGTGCGGACAGGCTGGAGTTGGCGGCGAAGAAGGAAAGAAAAACAGCCTGGCAGGTGGCCAATTTTTACGGAGAGGATTTTATCGATAGTTATGACACGCTCAACCTGGTCCGGCCGAAGATCTTTTCAAAGGCGACGGATCACATCAAGGAACAAATTGATTTGGTGGAGCGAATCGAAAAAGCCGGTTTTATCTACAAGACCAGCGATGGCGTTTATTTTGACGTGGCGAGGTATGAAGTGGCAGGGAATACCTACGGTGAACTGTCTAACTTGGATGAGATCAAGGAAGGAGCCAGGGTTGAGATAAATCCGGAGAAGAAAGACCCGCGTGATTTTGCTTTGTGGAAGTTTTCGCCGGCTGGAGAGAAGCGAGACATGGAGTGGCCATCTCCCTGGGGGATCGGTTTTCCCGGTTGGCACATCGAGTGTTCGGCGATGAGTATGAAGTACTTGGGGGACCAACTTGATATTCACTGCGGCGGTGAAGATCTGAAAAGTACCCATCACCCGAACGAAATTGCGCAGAGTGAAGCGGCCACCGGCAAGAAACCGTTTTGCCGCTATTGGGTCCATGGGGCCTTTCTTTTGGTTGACGGCGGTCGGATGGGCAAGAGTCGGGGTAACGCCTATACGCTTCACGATGTTGTTGGTCGTGGTTATGATCCTTTGGCCCTGCGCTATTTTTATTTGTCCGGGCATTATCGGAAACAGATTAATTTCACTTGGGAAGCACTCGATGCGGCCACGGCGGCTTTGGCGAAGCTGCGGAGCTTGGCGGCGGCATTTAGAGACAGCGTTGACCGGACTCAGCTGTCACCTGAGAAACTGGAGAAGATCGACGAGTATCGTAAGCAGTTCGCTGCAGCGGTGAACGACGATTTGAATTTACCTCAGGCTTTAGCGGTGGTTTGGGAGGTAGTGAAAAGCAATATTCCTGATCATGATAAATATGAATTATTGATAAGTTTTGATGAAGTCCTCGGATTGGGTTTGGAAAAGTACTATAAAAGAGAAGTGACCTTAGACGAAAAAGCCGGTCGGCTGCTCGCGAGGCGGGAAGCGCTCCGAAAAGAACAAAAATATGATGAAGCTGATGCGGTAAGAGACGAGCTTGGAAAGATGGGGTATTCGATTGAAGACACGCCGGAGGGGGCTCGTGTGGTTAAAAATAATTAGCGGTCAAGATAATAGGTGGTCACCTTGGTTTTGTCGACAGGGCTTTCCTCGATGCTGCGATAATGGGCGGAGATTTTTAGTTTTCGCCTGGTTTTTTTTAACGCCAAACCAAACCGGTTTCGGAGTCCGTCAGGAGTATACCCTCCATATGAGACTGGTTGTCCGGTTCGACCAAGAAGTTGCTGGACAGTTTTGTCTGATGCCGGGGTTTCGTCGGGGCGATAAATTTTGGCGGTAAAAGACTCAAGAAAGGCATAGCCACCAGGAACGAGAACTCGATGAACCTGTTTGAGAACCCGCAAGGGATCAAAAAGGTAGCGGCAAGCTTGGTGGGAGACGATGGCGTGAAATGACCCTTCGGGAAGGTTTCTCAGGACTTCATGAACGTCACCGACAAAATAACGATCGTTGTCGATCTCGACTGATTTGGCCAGGTCGGTATCGATATAAGTGACCATACCGTCGGGGTTTTCGTAAACCGGCGCTCCCTGATAGGTCCCTTTATAAACAACCGGTGGTCTGTCTGAGCGTTTGCGGTAGTCCATGGCGGTGATGCCGAAAGTAGTCACGCCGGGTGTTCTAGCCTGTTCTTCCATCCAGAAGCCGGCCCCGCAACCTAGGTCAAGAACGCGAACTTCACTTTCTGTAGTAAGAAACCGGGCAAGGGCGGCTTCATACGTGATATTTTTCCAGAGGGGGAAAGACGGTTCGGTTAAGGAGGGAAGAAGGTATTCGCTTTGGCCACGAGTGGTCTCGTTGGGGGCAAATTCCCGTCGCGATAAACCCTCATGCTCTGCCAGCTGAGTATGCTTTATTTGTATATGATTTAGTCCTTTTTGTTCGACAGCCATAGTTGGGTTTGGATTATACAGCGGTCAGGTGTGAATGGTAAACTGAAAAGGTGAGGTGGAAAGAGGATCTGCTCATTATTTTGGCGGCGGTTTTTTTGAGTTTGGTGATGGTCGACCTAGGTCGAGGTCGGACAGCGCTGGCCCAGACTGATTGTGATATCGATTGTTTGAGCGATAAGGTGTCCGCGTTGACCCGCCGGGTGGTGGCGTTGGAAAAAATCTTAGGAGTAGGTGGAGTGGCAAGGTCTACCAAAGCGGGGGTAGCTAAGGAAAATTTCAAGGGTATCGGCGGGGGGATGGCCTCCGGAACCGACTGGGCCAAGGTTGGCGGGACCGATTTTTCTTTTGACCAGACCCTTTATGGAAATGTTGATAGTGTTACCTGGCAGGGATGGCTGGAAAATGGCACCGGGTCAGTCAGACTTTTTGATAGTACAAACGGGCGGGGGGTGGATGGTAGCGAGATGACTTTATCGTCTGACTCGAGGGCCAGTTTTTACTCGGCCCCATTGGCGATTTGGCGGGGACAAAACCAATATTACATTCAGGTGAAGAGCGCCACCGGTGGAAGTGTGACGATTTCCGGAGCGAGGTTGCGGATAATCACAAAGTAAAGCATAATTTACATTGATGATGAAAGTATTAGTTGCTAACGATTACGGTGACGCGCTAGTTAGGTTAACTTGATGAAAACAACTGCCCATGGGAAATCCACTTTTGCTTAAGCGGGAAAAGTCTCGGTTGTGGAATCTTTTAGTGCCCTTTTTGATAGCAGGTTTAGTTTTGGCCATAACCCTTCTTGCCAGGAACTTTGCCGTCAACCGGAATATGGTGCCACAAACTGCAGGTATTATTTCAAATGATTTGGTGCCAATGGTGATTTTGGTGATCGGCGGTTTGGTCAGCTTACTGGTTTTTATCAGCATTTTTTCTTTTTCCAGTTTGCGGTCAAGAGCTGAGACGCTGGCTTCGAAAATGACTGGAGACTTGTCGAAGTTCAAACAGGCGGTCGATAACGCCAGTAGTCACGTAATTATTACCGATCCTGACGCCAAGATTGTTTATGCGAACAAGGCGGCAAGTGATATCACGGGATATTCGAATGCAGAGATGCTTGGTCAACGGCCGAGTCTCTGGGGGAAACAGATGCCAGTGGAGTTCTATCAGCAGATGTGGCGGCAGATAAAGACGGACAGAAAGCCATTCAAAGCGGAAGTAAGGAACAAAAGAAAAAACGGGGAGATTTATACCGCTTTGATGTCGATTTCGCCAATCATTGATGAGAAAAATAGTCTGATCGGCTTTGTCGGTTTGGAGGATGATATTACTGACCAAAAAGTCGTCGAGGAGGAACTAGCGAAAGAAATCAAAGAACTAGCGGAGGAAAAGACTAAAGATGAAGTGATTCTGAATAGTATTGGTGAAGGAGTGGTCGTAATCGACCAGAACGGGAAGATCTTATTAGTTAATCAAGAGGCGGCTAGGATGCTGGGGTATGAGATTGGTGAGATGGTCGGACGATCTTATGTCGAACTTTGGAACCTTGAAGATACATGGGGAAACGTAGTTGTAAACCGACCAACTCAAAGAGCCTTATCCAGCGGGGAGTCAACTTCCACCGGTGAATATTTCTTTTCTAGAAGGGATGGCGGTTTATTTCCGGCCTTTATTACTGTTTCGCCGGTGGTCCAGGAAGGAAAGATTATTGGGGCGATTGATGTGTTTCGTGATATCACTCGTGAGAAGGCGGCTGACACGGCGAAGACAGAATTTGTATCATTGGCGAGCCACCAATTAAGGACACCGCTTTCAGCGATCAACTGGTATGCCGAGATGCTGTTATCGGGAGACCTGGGAGCGATCGATCCGAATCAGAAGAAATATCTGGAGGAGATCTATGATGCTAACCGCAGGATGGTGGAGTTGGTAAACGCCTTACTTAACGTTAGTCGGATCGATTTGGGGACTTTTGCGATTGAGCCCGAGGAGCTATTTGTTGAGAAAATCGCTAAGAACGTGGTTGGTGAATTGAAACCTCAAATTGGATACAAGAAAATCCAGTTTGGCGAAAATTATGATCCGGGTACTCCGGCGATCAAGGCCGACCCTCAGTTGGTGCGAATTGTAGTTCAAAACTTATTAACAAACTCGATCAAGTACACGGAACCCGAGGGAAAGGTGGATTTGGAGGTTAAGTTGGAAAAGGTTGGTGAGGTGGTAGGAGGCAGGACGATCCTTGACGATTCGGTGTTGATCAAGGTCAGTGATAACGGTTATGGTATTCCGGCGGAACAGAAGGATAAAATCTTTACCAAGTTATTCCGGGCGGACAACGTCAAGATAAAGGATACCGAGGGGACGGGTTTAGGCCTTTATATCGTGAAGTCGATCGTAGATGCGACCGGGGGTTCGATCTGGTTTGACTCGAAAGAAGGGGAGGGAACGACCTTTTACGTATTGCTTCCGGTCAGCGGTATGCAGAAACGATCGGGGACAAAACAGTTAGCGTATGACGCTTTGGGAAGAGTACTTACGAGTTAGGTTTTTAGTGAAGTGCGGTTTACTAGATTTCTGATTTTTTGACCTTATACTTCCTGTTATGAGTACACAAATAAATTTGCATCCGGTCCAGGCAAGGATATTACGGGCATTATTATTTAAACCGAACGCAAAGTTTTCGGAGCTCAATCTTTCCAATTTATTCAATGATCACTTTACTTTCCACATCAAGAAGTTAGTCGAGGACGGAATGGTCGAGAAGATCGGCGCTAAATATACCTTGTCCACCAAAGGAAAAGAGTTTGCCAACCGAATGGACACCGATACGGCGATGATGGAACGACAGGCAAAACTAACGGTTTGTGTTGTCGGGGTGCGAGAACTAAACGGCCAGACGCAAATTCTAATTCAGCAGAGACTGAAGCAACCTTACTACGGCTATCATGGATATGTTTCGGGAAAGATGAGGTGGGGAGAGAAAATTGAAGAGGCGGCAGAGCGGGAGTTTTTGGAAGAGACTGGTTTGGAGGGGAAGCTGACACTTAAGGGCATTGAACACAAGATGGATATTCGAGACGGTGAAGTATTAGAGGACAAATATTTTTACATTTTTAAGGCAGAGAAGCCGAAAGGAAAACTGGTAGAAAAGTATGAGGGAGGAGCAAATATCTGGATGACCGAGGAAGAGATCCGGTCCTTGGATAAAGCTTTTGATGATATGTTCGACATTCTGGACCTGATCAATGGCAGAGGTCAAAAGATCATCGAGAGACAGTTTCAGATCAGAGAATATTAGAAATCAAGGTGGAGGGGCTGCCGTCTTCGTGGAGATGGGGGTTAGCTGTTTGCAAAGTTGAGATAACTAGTCAATAATTGTTTCATTGATGCAAGCAATATTACCACTTTTAATTGTTGGACAGATATTGCTGGCGAGCTTTTTCCTAAGACCGGTCGACCACAAAAAGGTGATGTTTGGGAATGTTTTGGGGGTGAGGGTTGCCCAGGCGCCGGATACGACTGAAGCCCCAGCTCCGCCGCCAGAAACAAGCGCGCCAGCACCGGCTGCTCCGGAAGTAGACACCCCAGCTCCGCCGCCAGAAACAAGCGCCCCTGCCCCGGCGACTGAGGCGCCTGCTCCTCCCGCAGAAACCGGTACCCCCGCGCCGGAAACAAGTACTCCAACTCCAGAAACCGGAACACCTGCACCAGGGCAACCGGTGACGGAAACGCCGGTGATTGGAGGGGGACAACCAACCAGTAGTGAAACCCAGACCGAACAGCCAACTGTAGAAAATCTAACACCGACAGTTGATCAAAGTAATTTATTTAAAGACATTCTGGAGGTATCGCCTTCAGAAACACCGACCCCCCAAGCGTCAGCGACTGAGGCGCCTGCTGGAACTCAACCATCAGTTTCGGTGGCTTCGACGGCTGAAGTAACGGTCGAAGCGACCGCCATTCAAACGGCGGCAGTGCTAAATCCCACTGATCTATTAAATTCGGCTGAAGAGGTGAGCAAGCAATCGATTGACGAAGCAAAAACTGAGGAGTCAAAAATCACCGAGATGAAAGATCCGGTTGAGCAGTCAAAAGTTTTGGTGGATTTCGCAACAGATAAGGTCAGGGATATCAGTACCTTTATTAAGAGTGATGACTTTGCCAGTACGAACTTTGCTTCGCAAAGATTTAACGATCATCTGGACAGAGTGGTAGATAACATCAACAACCTGCCGCCGGAGAAAGCTAGGAAAGTGACGAAACAACTCACTAATTTTTGTAACCAGGCAGACTCTATTTTAAGATCGGCGCAGCTATCGGTACCAGAAGAAGAAGAACAGGACATCGAGATTAACCGAGCCAAGTGTTTGGAGTTTACGAAATAATATGGAAAAGACAGTAAAAATATTTAGGCAGTACTGGGAGAAATATGTTCTGGTCACTGCCAAGATTTGGGTGGTGTTGCTGGTGATTTTCTTGGCTTTGGTTGGAGAGAACGTTATCCTGGTCACCAACGCCGCTAGAAAAACCAATCCGATACTGGGATTGAGAGTCTATGGCAAAGGAGTTTCCGGCTTAAATAAGACTCAGCTTGAGGCTTTGGTGCTGGCAGAGAGCAAAAAGGTGCTAAATCAGTCTCTGGTTCTTGTCTATCAAGGGAAGAGGTTCGAGATTCGACCGGTAGATATTGGCGTGAGCGTCGATGAAAAGAGCTTGGTTGATCAGGCGGTTGGTGTGGGTAAGCGAGCGGGGGTACTGGAGAATCTTGTCAATCAAAATAAAGCCCTGGTGGGTTTGGAGAACATCAGGCCCAAAGCAAAGATCTCACAGACTTTGTTGAATTTGAAAATACTGGAGATCCAGGGTGAGGTCAACGAAGAAGCTAAACCACTTCGACCGGATTTTGTCGGTGATATTAATAGGACATTGCCGGCGCAAGACGGAGTTAAAGTGAATACCGATAAGTTGACGATGCTTATCGCGGACAATATCGACAATCCACCGCCGAGCTCAATTGCAGTCCCGACGATCAAGACCTTTACAGCCGAGCACAAAGAGGAAGAACTAAGACCAATAAGAGAACGGGCGGTCAGATACACGAGGTCGGCGATCTCGATCTCTTCAGGGGATCAGGTTTTCACTTTAAGCCCGGCAGAAATTAAGGATTTGCTGGAGGTGGTGGAGAGACCGGACCCAAAGGATCCAAGGAAGTTGGTCTTGCAACTTAGGCTGAATGATGTTCTTCTGAATCGGAAACTAGGCGAGTTTGCCAAGAAAGTTGAAGATGTTTCCCACGCTGAGTTTGACGATCATGACGCCCGGGTAGCAATTTATTCTCAGTTATTTTCGACTAGCAGGAGAATTGTGGCGATCCCGACCGGTCAGGGTTTGGCGGGGACCAAAGTCTTGGGGGCAACCACTGGACCCAAGATCGCTTATCTGACTTTTGATGACGGGCCAAACTCGATCTATCACCCGATGATCCTGGATATTCTGAAACAAAATAATATTAAAGCGACCTTTTTCCTGGTTGGGCAAAATGCAGTCCGCGACAACGAGATAACTAAAAGGACTTTGGCTGAAGGTCATCGGTTGGGTAACCACTCATATACCCATCCTTTCTTGCCGGGTCTTTCTAAAGATGGGATCGCGAAGGAGTTGGCGAGTACTAATAATGTCTTGGTGCCGATAAATCATGGCCAGGCGATCGATATCTTCCGTCCGCCCTATGGAGGAGTGAATCTGCTCGTCAGAAATGAAGCGGCTGATTTGAAAATGAAGCTCTTTCTGTGGGATGTTGATCCGAGGGATTGGTCGGAGCCGGGGACGGACGAGTTGGTCAGGCGGGTAACCTCGGCGATTTTTCCCGGAGCGGATGTGTTGATGCACAGCAATCACTTGGCGACGGTCAAGGCCCTACCGAAGATCATTGAGAACTTGCGGTCACAAGGGTATTCCTTTGAACAGTTACATTGATTGAGAGTTAGGGTTGACAAGCGGAAGTCACCCCTAATGGTTGTTAGTGCCAGAGCTCGATTTTGCCCTGGAGGTGGGCAAGTTCGTTGTAGGCCTTAAGCAAGGCCAAAACGCTGGCGGGGCAGTCGATTTGCCAGTTGTGGACCGGCTTCTTCTGGGTAAAATCTGACTCGAGCCCCCCGCCGTGTTTGGCATACCTCTTTCCGAAGAAAGCGAGTAGGGCCTCGCCCGTGAGGAACGCTGGATCGTTTAGGGGAGTAGAGAGTCCGGTCACAAGCCAGAACTCTCCATAGTCTGACGTCTCAAAGTAGAGAGTAACGTCGCCTTGCTCGGTCGTGATCGTGAGGGCGAACATCCACCCCCCGTCGTGATCGGGATAGGAGAACACTTTGCATTTTGCGACGGTCAGTTCAGAGAAAAAGGCCTCGTATGGTCTGGGGTCCTTTGAATCCATTTCCGTGGACTTGGGAGACATAGTCCTATGTCCTTTCTTTGTTTGGGTTTCTTCCGCTTGTCAATGTCCGCAGGCATATTACCATGGTCCTATATTATTTTCAATGTTAAAATAGCGATATGTCACTGAAAGTTGGGAATTACATTACACTATCCCATCGATGCGATTTGGGTTCAGTTTTGTTTTGCCGAATTTAAGAAAGAAGTAAGTTAATAGATATATGAATAGATTTGAGTTTTTAAAAAATTATAAAGAATTTGCGGCCTATATAAGATATAGGACAAATAGCGTCTTGTTGGGTCAATTGCGAATATCAACAGATCACTTCGAGAAACGATCGTTAATGCTAAGAATTATAGAAGATTTGGCTTCATCCACTGAAGATTTGTCAATGTGGCTCGTGGCGGTTATGGGTAGAAATGATGGAAACCACAGATTTAGAGATGAATGGGAAAGGTTATTAAAAATGGAAATAAATCAAAACGAATCGAAAGGGATGACAAAGCCTTCAGAGGTTTTATCTAAGTTTGTGAGGTTGAGAACAACTAAAGGATTTTTGGAAAGATTGGACCTTCCGTCCCTGGAACATATTTCCAAAGAACTAAGTTCTGATCAAAAAATTGTCGATGATGCTGTTAATAAAGTTAAATCTTCAATTGATATGGCTCTAAAACAAAGAAAAGAGAGGTCGGGACTTTTGCTGTTGGTTCAGAACAAACTGAAGCATGGCATGATGGTTTATGCTGATTCTGACCCCAACAAGTCCTTGATAAGGATTTTTACAGTTAAAATGAGTAAAAATGAAAAAAGAATTGTTAGAAGAAACAGAATAGTTGAAATCCCAATAGACATTGGTAAAGCTGGGAGGATGACTAATACGATCAAAGCCTATGGTCAAGCAATCGAAGCGTTAATAAATCTATTGCTAATAGATTATAAGAATAAAATCATCACTGGAAAAATTAGGACGAGAAAACCAAATAAAGATAAATGTTTAGCTGAAATAGATAAGGCGTTACATTAATATTATTATGAGAGAGGAGATACATGGCATATGGGATTACAGATAGGGATTGTAGGTTTACCAAACGTGGGCAAGTCAACGTTGTTTAACGCTTTGTTGAAAAGGCAACAAGCGTTGGTGGCCAACTATCCGTTCGCGACGATTGAGCCAAATGTGGGGGTAGTTGAGGTGCCGGATGAAAGACTGAGTATGTTGGCTGAAATTGTTCACACCAACAAGATCGTTTATGCGACGGTGGAATTTGTCGATATTGCCGGGTTGGTCAAAGGCGCGGCAACCGGCGCGGGTCTCGGGAATAAGTTTTTGTCCCATATTCGTGAGGTCGATGTCATCGTTCAGGTCTTACGGGATTTTGCGGATACTGAGGTGGTGAAGGAGGGGAGTGTCGATCCTAAGTCTGATTATGTGTTGGTAACAGACGAGTTAATCCTGAAGGACTTGGAAACCGTAATCAAGATGAAAGAGGGGAAAACGCTGCGGGAGAAAGGGATGGAGAAGAAGAAAGACTTGGTCGAGAAACTTTATGATGGACTCAACTCTGGAAAGCCGGCACGGGAAATCTTAACGACAGAAGAAAATTGGGAATTGGCGGCAGACTTGTTTTTATTAACTATGAAAAAGGAAATAGAGGTCCTGAATGTGGCTGAGAATGACCCGCGGTTACAGGAGTACGCCGGTGAGGAAGTGGTCATTAGTGCTAAGGTTGAGTCGGAGCTTTCTGGTTTAGCGGAAGCCGATGCCAAGGCATATTTGGCAGAGTTGGGGATAGTCGAGTCGGGCTTAGACAAGTTGATCAGAAAGGCATACGAAACGCTGGGAAAGATCAGCTTCCTCACGGCGGGTGAAATCGAGGCGCGGGCCTGGACGATTGACCAAGGGATGAAGGCGCCGGAGGCGGCGGGGGTGATCCACACCGATTTCACCAAAAAATTCATCAAAGCCAAGGTGGCGACCTACGATGATTTTGTGAAGTTTGCTGGGTGGAAGGGTGCAGCTGAGGCGGGGAAGGTGCGACTGGAGGGGAAGGGGTACGTCATGCAAGATGGTGACGTAGTCGAGTTTATGATCGGAGGCTGATAGAATAGGGCGCCAAGATGGGCAAAACCTGGAAAGAGCTATCTTTTGGCGAACAAAGACGGTTGGTATTGAAGGTGATGCTTTTTACCTCTGCCGGTTTAGCGCTGGAACTTTCGGGTTGTGGCAGCGCACCGACGGCGGCTGTTTCCAGTTCCGACTATGAGAAGGTTGGTAACGGAGTCGAGGACGATTTTGACAGAAACGCGATTGTCACTTGGGCTAAGTTTCGGGGGGTGGCGGGATTACCGGAAACGCTGCCAACGCCGATTGCCATCATGGAAAATGGTGCCGCCTTTGAGGATCATTTTAGGCAGTTCTACGCATTGTTGGGGGCTGGACAAAACGACTTGCCCGGTAGCGATTTAATTCGTACAGACCGGGTCTATGTGCCATCAAGCAGCGGAAGGCGTCTTTATATGAATAGCGACGCCGGTGTTTGGGAAGCAGTGAAAAGTAGGTCGACTGACAGTGCGGTCCAAAGGATGATTGTCAACCGGGTTAGGAGTCTTTTTCTGGCGAGAGGGTTTTTTGAGTGCTTGGGGAAGTTGGTTAGCCTAGGCGAAATCTTTGATTTTAATGATTATATTTCGATAGACTCTAGTTTTGGATTGGCTCTCTTAGGTAAGGATAAACAAACTGGCGGAAGGATGATGCTGCGGGCGTTTCACGATGGGGTGGGGTACTCCTTAGCTGGAAAGACCTGTTTGGCTTTGGGGATGAAGCGACCGCCAATGACATCTGACCAAATGAAATCTGTGGCAGTGTTGTCGCAAGCGATGATGTCGTATCTGAGAGTTAGTGACACTGAAATAGTTTCACTGACTCGAGACAGTGATGGTGTTGGTTTACTAAGGTTCTTTGAGGCCCGAAGGGCGATGTTGGCCGGGACAGCCGCCTCTTCCGATCTGCATTGGTCAAAGAATATTTTTGCTATCAATGAGGCCTCGGCGGCGAGCCGAAATCCATTCACAATTTTCGATTATGTAGAGATGATGGCCGAACAAATGAAAGGAGTTTCGGAAGAACCGAAATTGTGGTTTCCAACTGAGCCATAGTCGGACAGAAAAGTGGTGGAATTTTTATTCTGGGGGTAAGATATGAGCATGTCAACAAGAAATGAAAAACTGATCGGTGACGCAAGAGAACGATTCGCCCAGATGCCCAAAGATATTTTTCGGGCACTTGAAGCGGTGGTGGCTAAGGGAGGGAAAATTTATGCCCCGCATGGTCACGCAGGCGCTTTGGGAACTTACGAAAGTAACTTCAGTTTTGAGCCAAGAGGCGACCTGGGTGGTAGATTGTGTTTATCCGAGATAACCGGGTTGTTAATGGTCCATAATGAGGCGCGATTGTTGCAGCAAGCGTTCAACCGTGGTGGTGAAGAAGCAGCCAAGGTTTGGGAGGTTCTTGGTCTTCAGCCGGGTGACTGGCCGAGTGAAACCATTAAAGGTATGGCCGATTTTGTTCAGAATATGGGCTACGTCGCCGGAATTCGAGAGCGGGTAGTTCGGAAGGAAGAGAGACCGCTTGGAACAACCGTTAAGGATAAAAACCTACGTTTTTGGTGGGATCATTTTAGCGGAAGAGTAGTCGACGACGGCTTTTTACTAGGGGTTGCGGTCAGTCGTGAGCTGGTCAAGGTGCTTCAGGAATTGGCAAGCCGGACGGTGATCGATGATGAGAGGATGAAACGGTGGGGAGACTACTCCTTAGGGGTGGAGTATGCCGCAGCGTTATACCTGGAAATCTTGGCTGGTGACGTGCGTGAGTTACTTGGCTAAGACTTCCAATTTTGAGGCTTTTCTTGTAAAATTAGCCAGTTATGGAAAATCAATACGAACTTATCGCACTATTTCCGACCAAGATGAACGACATCGTGGCCGAGAAAACCCTCGTTGACTTGGCTAAAGCAAGCAAGTTTAAAGTGGTAACCGTGGACAAATGGGGGATAAAACAGCTGGCATATCCGATCAAGAAAGAAACCAAGGCTTATTACCTAAGATTGGTGATCGAAGGCGGTGATGCTAAGACCCTGGCCACGGCCTTGAAACTGGAAGAGGGACTCTTACGCCATTTATTGATAAGATTGGAAGAGAAGGTCGAGTCAAAGAAGACCGTTAAGACAAGAAAGGAGACTAAGGTATGAGCGCGCGCAGTTTAAATAAAGTGATGCTGATCGGGAACTTAACCCGGGATCCGGAGTTGCGGTATACCCCTCAGGGTACGGCTGTTTGTACCTTTGGCTTGGCGACAAATCGGGAATGGGTCGATGCAGCCGGACAGAAGCAAGAAGCGGTTGAGTTTCACAAAATCGTTGCCTGGAACAAGCTGGCCGAGATTTGTTCCCAACTCCTATTCAAAGGCCGCAAGTGTTATGTCCAGGGCCGACTTCAGACCAGAAATTGGCAGGGGCAGGATGGCGCCGAGCGGACGACCACAGAGATCGTCATTGATGAAATGATTGCTTTCGGTGAAGGTAAGGGCGGACAAGCGGTCGATGATGGTGCTTATGCTTCAACTGCTGACGCTACGGCTGACGAAGCAAGTGCTGTCTTTACTAATGAAGAGGCGCCGGCCGAAGCGCCAAAGAAAGCTAAAAAAAGCGGTAAGTCAAAGGCGGAAGAAGTCGCCGATGATATTCCCTTTTAATTAGAAAGTATTTAATAAAGAAATGGCACAACCAGTAAAAAAGAAAATCAGAAAGAGCAACAAGCCCTGCGCTTTTTGCGTCAAGAAGACCGAACCAGACTTCAAGGATATTGAAGGTCTGCGGGTGGCCTTATCTAACAAAGACAGAATCATCGGGCGGATCCTGACGGGAGTCTGTCAGAAGCATCAAAAGAGATTGTCAATGGCAGTGAAGCGCGCCAGACACTTGGCACTTCTGCCTTTTGACGGTAGACTGTAGTAATGACGTTTTTAGGGAAGGTTAGATTGGTGGCGATTACTGGACTGCTGGTCTTGGTTTCGTCAGTGGCTTCTTACAATGCCGGCAAGAAAGCGGCTCTGCTGACAACTATCTCGGGAAGCGGGGGTGGCCAGAAGGCCGATCTGACTTTGTTTTGGGATGTCTGGGGCCGTCTGGAGAAGAACTACCTGGATAAGAAGATGATTGATCCAAAGAAGATGGTTTACGGGGCAATCTCCGGAATGACTGCGGCTTTGGACGACCCATACACTTCTTTTTTCCCGCCAACGGAGAACAAACGAAGTAAAGAGGACCTGTCTGGGGAGTTCTCAGGAGTCGGAATTCAACTTGGTTTTGTTGATAAGACCCTGGCGGTGATGTCACCGATACCAGGCAATCCAGCCGCCAAGGCTGGGATAAAGGCAGGCGACCTGATCCTGCACATCAAGGACGAGGCAAAAGGGGTCGATAAGGATACTAACGGGATTAATCTGGTGGATGCGGTTGACTACATTCGAGGCAAGAAAGGCACCAGTGTTATCCTGACGATTTTTCATGAAAAAGACACAAAACCAAGGGAAGTTACTTTGGTACGCGATACGATCAATGTGCCATCGGTGGAGATCTCTTGGGTAGGGAAGAATAATAAGATTGCAGATATAAAAGTGAATCGTTTCGGTGACAAGACTTTGGAGGAGTGGGATAAGGCGGTAACTGAGTACTTGAATAAGAAGGGGACGGGGGTGGTTCTGGATCTGCGCAATAACCCCGGCGGCTATCTCCAGCGGGCGATCGATCTGGGGAGTGAGTTCATCAGTAGTGGAACGATCGTGCAGCAGCAGGGAGTCGATCAAACTGAGAGTTTTGGGGTGGACCGTCGAGGTAGATTGATTGGTGTACCGCTCGTAGTTTTGGTGAACAAAGGGTCGGCTTCCGCGGCCGAGATATTATCAGGGGCACTGAAAGAAAGATTAGGGGTAAAGCTGGTGGGAGAAAAGACATTTGGCAAGGGGACAGTCCAGGAGGTGGAGGACTTGCCCGGAGGGGCTGGAATTCATATCACCATTGCGAAGTGGAATCTGCCGTCGGGGAAGAATATCCACAAGGAGGGGATCGAGCCGGATGTAAAAGTGGAATATGTGGCGAATGACAAAGATCCAAAGGCAGACAACCAGCTGGACAAGGCAATTGAGATTCTAAATGGGGTGATGACCGCCGGAAAGTAGTTGTGGTATAAATATTTCTTGATGAAGAACTTCGTTGCTGGTTTGGTGATATCGGTGATCGTTATTTTCTCGGCGCTCGGCGGAGCGTTGGCGGACAGATTGTTTGTTTTTAAACCGCTTGACGCTATTTTTGGAAGAAAAACCGCAGTGGGGACAGGGAGTCAGAGGTTGGTTCTCAACGAAGAGAATGTGGTCATCGATGTGGCCGAGAAGGTGAGTCCATCAGTAGTAACGGTGGCGATTAAAAAAGACCAAGCGGTGGCGACGCCTTTCGTTTTTGATCCTTTTGGGGTGATGGGCGACCAGTTGGCTCCGTCGGGGAAAACCGAGACGGTCCAGCGTGATATTGGAACGGGATTTATTGTTGGCAGTGATGGTTTGATCGTCACTAATCGGCATGTGGTGGCCGACCTAACCGCGACATATAAAGTGATCACAAAAGACAATACTGAGTATGAGGTGAAGAATATTTACCGTGACCCTATCAACGACCTGGCAATCCTGAAAATAGAACCAGTGGCTGGAAAGGACCTGGTGGCGGTGTCTTTGGGTGACTCGGGTAATTTAAAGGTTGGACAGTTCGTGATCGCCATCGGGACGGCTTTGGGGGAGTTCCGTCATACGGTGACGACGGGGGTCATTTCCGGGTTGGGGCGGGGAATTACCGCGGGAGACGGATTTTCGTCGGGGGAACAGCTCGATGGCGTGATCCAAACCGATGCGGCGATTAATCCGGGGAATTCTGGGGGACCACTTCTAAATAGCTCGGGTCAAGTGATCGGCGTGAACGTGGCGGTGGCTGGAGGAGCACAAAACATCGGTTTCGCCCTACCGATCAATGTGATCAAGGACTCACTGACTAACTTCAACAAGAACGGTAAGTTCGACCGACCGAGTTTTGGAGTCCGTTATCGGATGCTGGATCAGCAGACGGCGTTACTCAATGATATGCCGGAGGGAGCTTATGTGGTGGAGGTGGTAGTTGACTCATCGGCTGATAAAGCAGGGATAAAAAATGGCGATATCATCGTTTCAGTCAATGGTGAGAAAGTGAAGAATATCAAAGGAGGACTCGCGGGCGTGATCGGATCGAAGAAGATTGGAGATAAATTAGAGGTGGAGATTTTCCGGGGAGGTAAAACGCAAAAGGTAACTGTAGAACTTTTGGGAAGTAAGTTAAATTAGGTGGTCGAGAGTGTAGGTGAAGATCTCGGCTAGGTCACCTTCGATGATCTCTTTGAGGGCATACCAGCTTTTACCCAGACGGTGGTCGGTGAGTCGGTTTTGGGGGAAGTTGTAGGTTTTGATCTTCTCGGAGCGCATGCCCCGGCCAACAGCGGCGGCGCGACCGGACTCGATTTTACTTAAACGGTCCTGTTCTTCACGTTCCCAGAGTTTACTTCGGAGGATTTCCAGGGCAATTTCTTTATTTCTGGCCTGGAAGCGTTCTTCGCGGACGGCGACAACGATACCGGTGGGTTTGTGGGTCAGGCGGACGGCAGTGTTGACCTTGTTGACGTTCTGGCCGCCAGGACCACCGGCGGTGGTAAAGGCCCACTCCAGGTCGACTTCTTTAACCTCGACGGCTTTTGGCGGTATTACAGGCAGGACGGCCACGGTAGCGGTACTGGTGTGAATTCGGCCGGCTGACTCGGTTTCGGGGACGCGTTGGACGCGGTGGACGCCACTCTCGACCGAAAAGGTTTCATAGGCGCCATGACCCCAGGGATTATTTTTGCCAATATGAATGCGAATGATATTGGCGTCGATCAGGTCGATCTTGAAACCTTGGGCTTGGGCAAAACGGGTGTACATGCGGGTCAGGTCGTTGGCAAAGATCTGGGCTTCATCGCCACCGGCGGCAGAGCGAATTTCAATGGTCGCGGGGGAGTAGGAGAGGTCGGTTTCTTCGTCCCCCGAACTGCCAGAGGCGCTGACCTCAACCGCTTCCAAGGACTTTAGTTGTTCTTCTAGTCCTTTTATTTCTTCGCTGGCAAGTGGTCCCAGGTCGGGATCTGAAACGAGTTTCTGGTTGGCCTCGATCTTTTCTTTGAGTTCGTTGATTTGTTTGGAAAGATAGTCCATGAAAACCCGATTGTTTAGCTACTTAGCGGCAGTAGCGACTTTGTCGGTTTTCGTGACGGTGAGCATTTCCTTAAGGGTTAAGGCTTTTTGTTTGGATTCCGGTTGATTCTTTTTGGCCTTCTTGGACTTCGGCATGGCGGAGGCGGCTTGACGCTTGGCCATGAATTTGTCGACGCGACCAAGGGTATCTAGGAAGCGCTGTTCGCCAGTATAAAAAGGATGACATTTAGAACAAATGTCGACCTTGAGATCCTTCACGGTGGAACCGGTGGTAAAAGTGTTGCCACAGGCACAGGTGACGGTAGTTTGCTGGTAGTCAGGATGCAGTTTGGCTTTCATACAGATTGAAATTATACCACAAACTGAGGCTAACCGTGGTACTCGGAGAAGTAAACGCCGGAAGCAATTAGGAGACAGGCAACCAGGCCGATGCTACTGATACTTTCGTGCAGCCAGAAATAGGCGAGGGGGAAGGTGATCAAGGGTTGAAGGTAAGTGAAAATGGAGGCCTCGCCAGCCTCGATGTATTCCTGGCCTTTGGCATAGGCCCAGAAGGCGATAATTGAGCCAAAGATGGCCATGTAGAAGATGCCAAATAAGGCTTCCGGTGCCCCAAGGTTAGTCTTGACTAGGTTGGTAGTTGGTTCCAAAAAGAGAAGCAGGGCAAAGGCGGGGATGGCGACTAGATAACTCACCAAACTAATCTGGGCGGCGTCGACCCTGAGCTTCTTAACGATGAGTAAAAAGGCGGCCCAGATGACGTTGCTGCCAAGGATCAGGAGGTTGCCGAGGAGAGAGAACCTGAAGCCGGAGCCGTCATTGATGAGCGGTTCGAAGGCTAGGAGTAGGGTGCCGAGTATGGCAATGATCAAACCAACCCTTTCGTTCTTGCTGATTTTTTCTTTAAGGAAAAACCGGCCGCCGAGGATGACCATTAGGGGACCGGTGGCGGTGAGGATCGAGGCTTCGATAGAACTGGTCAGTTTGATGCCTTCGTATAGAGGGATCAGAGTTAGGGGGGTACCCAGAAGCCCGAGGAAGATCAAGAGCGGCCAGTTACTATGTCGAATTCTGGTTCGAACGTGGTGCTGAAAAATAAAATAAAGCGGCAGAAAGAGAAGAGAGGCAATCAGATAGCGGCCGAGGAGAAACTGGTTGATGGTGACGAAGTTTAAGGCGACCTTAATGATCGGCGGCGACAGGCCCCAAAGAACCGTGTTGAGGAGTAGGAGGGCGTAGGCAAAGGACCGTTTAGAGGAGAGGTGGCTCTTTGACATAGGCAGCGATGTCAGGCAATTTATTTAACGGTAGACTGGTTTGCTTTCCATCGATCATGTTTTTGAGGGTCAGTGATTGAGTCTCAACTTCGTTTTCGCCGAGAATGGCGACAAAGGGGATGCCTTTTTTGTTGGCGTACTTGAGTTGTTTATCGAGTTTGGCATCGGGGTCAGGGTAGACCTCGGTGTTGACCTGACCATTTTTCCGTAAATTGTTAGCCAGGGTGAGGGAGAGATCTAGATAATTTTTGCCTAAGGTACAGATGAGCATTAGGGTTCCAGTTTTGAAGTCGGGGACTAAGCCGTATTGTTCGGCGGCTTCCAAAGTACGATCGAAACCGAGCCCAAAACCGGTACCTGGGACGTTGGTGCCGGAGACTCTTTCGACTAATTTGTCAAAACGTTCTCCGCCGAGGACCGAGCCGCCTTCAAGACCGATGATTTTGACCTCCCAGATAGGGCCGGTGGAGTAGGAGAAGGAACGGGCCAGGGTTGGTTCAAATTTATACCAGCTGGAGTCAAAACCGGCTTTGTCAAGATAATCAAAGATAGTTTTGATGGTTTCGTTCGGGGTTAGGTTTTTAACCTTATCAAGATAATTTTTGGCGGTAGCGGCATCAATGCCTTTGGCGGTCATGTCCGCGATCACGCCGTTCTCACCGATTTTTTCAAGTTTGTCGATAGAGACGATGGCTTCGTAGGGAAGATCCGCCAGTAAGGAACGGTCGTTGACACTGACACAGGCGTTTTTGAAGCCGAGGCGGCGGTAAATATCCAAGGAAAGGGCGATCACCTCGGCGTCGGCCAGGGGGGAACTCACCCCAAAAATATCGGCATCACACTGGACAAACTCGCGGTAGCGGCCTTTTTGGGGGTTTTCGGCCCGAAAGGCTGGTTGGATCTGGTAGCGCTTGAAGGGCATGGGTAGTTCTTGGGCGTACTGGCCAACGATGCGGCAGGTGGGGACGGTCTGGTCATACCGAAGGGCGACCTCGCGGCCGGCGTTGTCTTTAAACTTGAAGAAAAGTTTTTCGTCTTCACCAATTTGGCCGGCAAAAAGCTCGAGTGGTTCGAGGGTGGGTGTTTCGAGTGGATCATAGCCCCACAACTCGAAAGTCTCTTCTATCTGGCGTTTTAGCCACTGGCGTTTCTTGGCTTGTTCGGGTAAGAAATCTCGAAAGCCTTTGAGGGTTTGAATGTTTTGATTAGACATTTCAGTTAATTGTATCTTAATTTGTAATGTTATTAGCGAGTGTGGCGGTAGTGCTTTTTGGGCACTACCGCCAGGGGATGGCAGGGGTTAGTAGTCGGGGATGGGATCGAGCAGGATAAAGAGAGGGGTTTTAGGATCTTGCCAGAGCTCCTGGTGGAGTTTTAAGAAGAGCCCTGGTCCAACGGCTTGACCTTCGGCGCCGCGATAGAAATAGAGGGAGACTGCGACTCCGTGGAGATCGACCGATTTTGTTCTGGTCGGGGTGAGGATGGGTGCGCTATGTTCACCTTCGGCCATTCCTGTAACTCGTTTATCTTCGAAGACATAGAGCTTGAGCATGTTTTCCTCCTTGGAAAACAAAAACCCTCGTCCTCCAACTACGTTAATGTACTTGAAGAACGAGGGTTTTCTAGACCTTACACCGTAAAGGTGTAGGCATAAAAAAAGGACCCCCGCGGTCCCATCTTCTATTTCCCGAAGCTTTTTTCTTCGAGACTCTTGGGCCGACTCCGCTAGGTGCGACATCGACTGTCTGATTTGACGGTTTGACTTCCGGGCTCGATTTTGCGAGTCAGCTTCCGGATCGTGACTCCGGTGTAGCGCTTTTGGTTAACTTGTGGGGGTGATGGTAATACTGTTTTCTATTGCTGTCAAGTTTTGAAGACCTGTAGTTTGACATTTGAGGCTAATAGGTGTAAATTATGGGCCAGTTAACTGCCCGGTTCGCCGGTGCGGGGAACGCACCTTAAATTGGTTTGGGAGTGTGGTTTCAGACCACCTTTTGTGCCGGCTCGGGCAGGACCGGCACACGAAGTGGTTTGGGGCCACAGAAATGGAGTCTCAATGTCTAAGAATGGCTTACTTAATCTCCTTCGGCTGTTTCTGCGTCGGGGGGTGATTTTGGGGGCAATCCTGCTCTCATCACTCCTGGCTTTCGAACTTTTCAACTTTTCGGTGACCCAGTACGCGCTGACCGACCTGATTGGCAACATCCAGTTCGCTGGTTTTCAGTGGGCGATGATCCTGGCAGCCGCTTTTTGCACAATGGACTTCGCGGGCATGGCTCGGTTGTTCACGCCTGGGACGGTCCGGGGTGAAAGTCTGGAAGTGTGGTATCTCCTGGCCGCGTGGTTCCTCGCGGCTACCATGAATGCGGTGCTGACATGGTGGGGAATTTCGCTCGCCATGGTCAGTAATCTCCACCTGCGTGGCGATGCGCTCACGGTTGTACCGGTGATAGTCGCCGTCCTCGTTTGGCTGGTTCGCATTCTCATCATCGGCATGATTTCTCTTTCCGGCGACCGACTGCTGACGCAGATCGCCTGGGAGATGGGAAGGCCGGTGAACTAACAATAACTTGCACCCGTGCAGAAAATCGCGGGACGGAGGGGTGGACCAAATTCAAGGTCCCCAAACCATACCGGCAATTGAGCCGGAAGGTCCACCCCCCCCGTCAGTTTTTTCTAGAAGACTTTGGCTTGGATCAAGGTAATAGTACTGTCGGTACCGACGAGAATGATTCCGAAAATTTTGCTGTTAGGAGTGATGCTTTTCAAATCTAGTTTGAGTTTTTTGCCCAAGGTAACGTCTTGGTTTTGATTATCGATCTTTAAAGTAAGGGTGTTTCCCTTAGTCTTCACAACGGGGGAGTAGATGACTTTTTTCTCGAACTTGGGCGTGTCATTCTTGGTGCTAATAACAATTCGTTTGGCGGTCAGGATGTCCGGGGAGGTCAGGTTGCCAATGACGATGGCCTTGTCCTTGAGGGAGATAAACTCAGGCTTTAGGGGCTTGGTGTCTTTGAGGATGGTCGAGGCTGAGTTGTAACTGACCTGGAGGGGGGCTTCGTCGGTATTGAGACTGAAGACGCCTTGTTTGATGTCACTGATGGTGCCGGCGTAACCGACCAATAGGTTTCGGTTGACGTTATCACCGAGAACACCCTGGATGTTTTTGAGGTTTTTATCGAGGGCTGTTCTAAGAATTTCGTCTTTGGTTTTCTTGATTATTGATTCGGCGGAAGCGATTGGAGCATCAGTGGGGATAAGGGTAGTGATGGCGGTTGGGGTGGGGGTGATGGCTATGGCTGGACGGGTCGCGGCAAGTAGTAATAGGGTGGCAATAATGATGGCTTTTTTCATGGTTAGTCGATTTTGGCGGTGGTGTAGATAACAGTAATTTTGGCGGTGTCGGTAGTGAGGTCGGGTTTGAGAGAGGTGAGGCTGATGGTGTTACTGCCACCGGCTAGTTTAAGGTCGACAGTGAAGTTGCCGTCTTTGTCGGCGGTAACCAAGGCGTCATCTTCGGTGTCGCTGATGGCGACGGAAGAATTTGGGGCCGTTTTGCCAGTGATCTTGATGGAACCGGTATTGACGACGGCGTGATTTTGAGGCGAGGTAATGGTTAATTGATTGGTGCCAGGAGCGGGTGTCTGCGAGACCGTTTCGGTTGGAGTCGGAGTAAGGGACGAATTGGCGGCTTGTTTGGTCGACTGGTTCGCCAGTTGAATGCCATAAAGAATGACCAGCCCTAAGATCAAACCGATGATGATTGCAAAAACGACTTCTTTGCGCATAATAGAGATGCTTTCCTCTGCAACAAGATAGCAGGCGTCTGGCGGTTTTGCAAGGAGAGCGATCTTTATTATATGTTAAGATAAAGCCAAATTATGGAGGTAACTTTTTTAGGTAAAACCAGCTTCAAATTTAAGACAAAAAGTCTGATTTTAGTGGTCGACCCAATTTCTTCTAAAGAAAAAGCGGACGTAATCGTTTTGACTAACGACGGTGGAGTTCGGGAGATTGCCGGCGCGGTCAACCGGGAAAAGACTTTTGTGATCGATCGGGAAGGGGAGTATGAGTTGGGTGGGGTTGGAATTATGGTGGACCGTTTGGAACTCGGCAAACCAGGAATGGTGGTTCGAGTAAGCGGCGATGGAGTCGAGGTGACTCACACCGGAGCCGTGACGGTTGAACTGGAGGAGAAGATGAAGCAAAAGTTGACCGAGTCTGACGTCTTGTTGGTCACTTTGGCGAAGGCGGTGGAGCTGATTGGTGCTTGTGAACCTTATATTGCCGTATTGATGGGCCATGAGAATTTAGCCGAGGTAGATCGGTTTTTGGCTGCCCATAAGTTCGAGACTGTGAAACGGGATGTCGAAAAACTCAAATTAGACGCTGACTCTCTGCCCGAAAACACTGAGGTAGTGGTCTTAAATGGCTAACCCGAAGATCCCGCCTCATTCTGACGAGGCGGAAAAATCAGTCTTAGGAGCGATACTTATCGATAAGGATGCGATCGTTGAGGTGGCGGAAGCGGTCAAGGCGGAGATGTTCTACAACGAGAACCACGGCCTGATCTACTCGGCGATGATATCGCTATATGAAAATCGCGACCCGATTGACGTCATTACTGTCTCGGATTGGTTAAAGAAGGATAAGAGTCTAACCAGAGTCGGTGGAATGGCCTATCTTTCGGCTTTGACGAACGAAGTACCAACTTCCGCGAACATCGTCAAGTACGCCTCGTTGGTAAAGGAGACCTATATTAAGCGGCAGTTGATTTCGACCTCGGCGACTTTGGGAGAACTGGCTTTTGACGACAGCAATAGTTTGGAGCTGATGTTGGACACGGCCGAAAAAGCGGTTTTCTCACTCTCGCAAAAAAACATTAAACGTTCTTTTGTCCCGATCAAGGAGGCTTTGGCGGAAAGTTTTGACCGGTTGGACGAACTTCAGAAACTTGAAGGCGGGTTACGGGGAGTGCCGACTGGGTTTTCGGATCTTGATGATGTTTTGGTCGGACTGCAGGATAGTAACCTGATCATCCTGGCGGCGCGTCCGGGTGTGGGTAAGACAGCCCTAGCGACGAATATCGCTCAGTTTGCGGCGGTGGATAAAAAAATCCCCGTAGGGATTTTCTCATTAGAAATGAGTAACCTCGAGTTGGTTGATCGTATGTTGGTTGGGCAGGCTGGGATTGATGCCTGGAAGATGAAGACTGGAAATCTTAAACCTGAGGACTTTGAGAAACTTTCTGAGGCAATGGGAATCTTGGCTGACTCACCGCTTTTTATAGATGACACGCCGGGGCAAACGATCCTGCAAATGAGAACCAAGGCCAGACGACTCCACGCCGAGGTCGGTCTGAAGTTATTGGTGGTCGACTACTTGCAGCTGGCGGTGGGTGATGGTCGCTATGAAAGTCGGGTTCAGGAAGTAGCAGCGATCTCTCAGGGGCTGAAGAATCTTGCCCGTGAGTTACGGATTCCGGTGATTGCCTTGTCGCAGCTTTCTCGGGCGGTTGAGAGTCGGGGAGAAAAAATTCCGCAGCTGTCTGATTTGCGGGAGTCAGGTAGCATTGAGCAGGACGCGGACGTGGTTATGTTCCTATATAAGCCGGATGATAATAACTTAAGTGAGTACAAATTGAATATCGCCAAACATAGAAATGGTCCGTTGGCTCAGGTTGATTTAACGTTTAAGGGGGAGAAGATTAAGTTCTTCGGAACAGAGCGGAGACGATAGTGGCAACGACCACGAAAAAATCTTTAAAAAATTCCGCCAGGGTGAGACCAAGGGCGTGGATAAGCCGCCACATGGTGTGCATACTGGGGGAGTACCTGCCGTTTTCAATTTTGTTAACGTAGGTGTGGTAGTAACCTGCGTCCATGGAGAGTTTTTCCTGGCTGATTTGCTTCTTGAGGCGATGTTTTTTGAGGTGTTGCCTATTTTAAAGGCAAAAATCAGTTTTTCCTTGCGCCGGTTGTTGAGCGTTTGGAAGTCTTTTGGTTTCATTGTCTAGCTTTATTTAGTCCTTCGTCGTAGGTTTGCACCATGCACTAGTATTGTGGCTTCCCTGAGAATGTTGTAGTCTATTTTGATGACTCCTAGCAAATCAATAGACGTTTCCGGCTTCAATATTAGCGAGGAACTCTTTCCAAGTTTGTATAAATTGGGGATGTTGGATAGGCAACGGTTAGAAAAAGTGATCAAGACTTTTCGGGTTCATTGTCTTGAGTCAAAGGACTTTCAACATATTCTGGAGTTGATCGAGAAAAGTCAACCGGTCATGATTTTGGGAAAGGCGATTGACGCCATCACGTACCCGGCGATCTATTGTTGGTATAAGATGAATCCGGTTGACTTTGAGAAATTTTTTGTTGAACGTTTCAATCAACTCTCTGTCCGCTGAGGAAAAAGAAATATGCCGGTGGTCAGATGACAGGCAGCCGTCAGTGGTAATCAGGCCGATGGCATAAGCTAGATCACTACTTAGTTTGGGCATTGTGCCTGGGGCGGGAGTTGAACCCGCAAGACCTTGCGGTCACGGCTTTTTGAGAGCCGCGTGTTTGCCAATTTCACCACCCAGGCATGGGGCTTATTATCTCATGGTTTGGTGGCAAAATCGAGGCTGACGGAGTAAAATAGGTCGGTATGATTGATGTAAATAAACTCAAAGTCGGGGTCGCTTTTGCAGACGAAGGAGCGCCCTGGAAGGTAATGAAGTACGAATTCACCAAGATGGGTCGTGGCAACGCGACAATCAAGGTAAAAGCGAGAAATCTATTTTCCGGTTCGATTGTGACGAAAAGTTTTCAGTCGGGGAACACGGTTGAGGACATCGCTCTTGAGAAAAAGCACCTCCAGTATCTCTATAAGGATGAGGAGAAACTTTATTTTATGGACCCGATCAGTTTTGAACAAATTGAGTTACCGGTGTCGATAGTCGGGGATGACGTCAATTATTTGATCGAAGGGGAGAAGGCGTGGGTCCTGTACTGGGGTGAACGGGTGCTGGGAGTTGAGGTGCCGGCTTCGGTGATAATGGAAGTGACTGAGGCAGAACATTGGGAAAAAGGCAATAGTGTGTCAAATCTAACCAAACCGATAAAGGTGGCCAGTGGCATGACGATCATGGCGCCGTTGTTTATCAAGACCGGCGATAAGATCAAGATCAATACGGAAGAGGGGTCGTATATTGGACGGGTGAATGAGTAAGAACCATTGTTCATTCTTTGCTCGTGCAAAGAACTGACCAAGAAACACGCCCTGGTAGCTGCCTTCCTAAAAATTTTCACTTCATAGCTATGTGCTGTGTAGTAGGCAGTTCGTCAAGCGATGCCTAAACAGCACTTTCTTGCGGTATTCATTCAATTTTTCTTAACGGACTCCAGCTAACGGGGGTTAATGGGTATCGCTCCTGGCTTCAGGGATGAAGGAACTAAGAAACGGGCTCCAGCCGTATAAAAAACATATTTCTGCGTTGCAAAATGAACTATCGGAAGTAGTAGATGAGGGCGATGACGATGATCTGGGGGATGAGGCCTTTTACTTTGTCGGGAATAGAGTGGTGCCAAAACTTATGGAAGGCGGCGAGTTCCTTGATGGGAGTAAAGTGCCAGTCGAGGAAAAGATAGGGAAACTCGAGAAAGTCGGGGAGAAGGGCAAAGAACCAGCCGAGCCAGGGGTAGATCGAGAAGGGTTTACCAAACTGGAAAAAGAAAAAGACAAGCAAGATACTGGCGGGGAAGTCAGTTAGCAGTTCCTGAAGAAAGGCGTCCTTGTGGCTCTTGATCTTCTTGGTGAGGCCCTGGCCGACGTCCCAGTGGGGGACGAAGTCTTCGAGAAAGTGGGAGGCGAGAATCAGGGGAATGGCGAGATAGGGGTTGTGGATCTTGGTAGCAATGAAGGCACCCGTGGTGGCGTGAGCGATCGAGAGCATAGGTTATGTTCTAGTATACTATAGACAGCATGAGTGATGTCCTTGTCAATATCGGTAGGCTTTCAGTTTATACGCTCTCTTCGTTTGTGGTGCTGGCTTATTTTTGGTATGGCTTCGTGATTTATAAAAAAGGTTTGGAGTATCGGTATGCTCCAGAGAGTTTGCTGGATCTTTCTGTTTTATCGGGACTTTTTGGTTGGATTGGGTCCCGGCTGGGATTTATCTTGACCCATCTGCCCACCTTTCAGGCCAACTGGCTGCGCGTTTTTTTGCTCAATGGTTACCCTGGATATGACTACTTTGGTCTCTTAATCGGCTTGGTCGTCGGGGTGGGTTTGCTCGCCCGTCGCGGGGAGGTCAAGGGGAGCGATGGGTTGGACTTGATCGGACTGGGTCTTCCGGGGGCGGTGGCCTACGAAAGGCTTGGGCGGGTCTTTTCCGGCCAAGCAACCTTAGTGTTTGGTCTGCCAGTAGAGATATTTCAGGCGTTTTTATTTTTATTGATTTTTGTTTGGTTGTGGAAACTTGAGAGTGATTACCGTACTTTTGAGTGGTACCGTTTCCGAAAGACTCAGGCGAGAAGCGGCTTTATCTTTGGGGCCTTTCTTTTTCTTTCCGGTTTGGTGATCATTCTCTCCAACGTTTGGCCGAAGACGAACTTGGTTACGGTCGGGTTGGGGTTAGTCTCGACGATCGTTGGTATGGTGGTGGTTTATACTCAGTCGGGCAGAAGTTTAGTGCATGATGTCAAGTTGCTTCCTTTTGTTAAACGATGGTACACTAAGTCGAAATGAAAACCAAAGCTGAAGCGCCAGTCAGTTTTCCGATGAATGTTTTGAAGCCATTGATGGATTACCTTAAGGGTGAAGAAAAGAGATTGGTGAAAGCAAAAAGTAGTTTGAAGAAGGAAGACCCCTTTAAGGGTAGGACCCGGGAAGAGGATAACTCGATTGACGCCGATGTGGCGGAGCAGGTGGACCATGACCGCGTCTTTGCGAGTAGGGTCGAGTTAAAGAAATCCCTCATCAATATTCGAAAGACCCTGACCAGAATCAAGATCGGTCGTTATGGTATCTGTGAGAACTGTGGCAAGATGATCGATACTGACAGGCTGGCGATCAAACCGACGGCCGAGTATTGTTTTGTCTGCGAGAAGGAAGTTGAGTCCAAGAAAAGAAAGTGATCTCCCGTTCCCAGAAACTGGTTTTTGTTTTTCTTTTTGTGTTGATTGAGTGGCTGATTCAATCCCGAACACGTTTGTCTGGATGGGGGAGTGCCAACTCTGGGTTTAGTTTTGGCTTGGGTCAGAATCTTTTGCCAGGAGCCTCATACTTAGTTTTGGCAGGCTTATTACTGGTCTGGTTGCTTTGGCGGAAGATCGACCAAGTTGGTTGGTGGTTGATAGTCGCTGGAGGAATCGCTAACGGCATTTCAAGGCTAATTTGGGGTCAGGTCTGGGATTACTTTCATTGGAACAGCTTGTTTTCCTTGTGGTTTAATTTGGCGGATATTTCGATTACACTGGGGGTAATCCTTGCTTTATGGTCAATCTAACAATTCTTTGGCAAGACGATGACATCATGGTGGTGAATAAGCCGCCATTTGTGGTGGTGAACCGGGCCGAGTCTGTTTCAGGCGAGACGGTGGCTGACTGGGCAGCGGATAGGTTGGGTACTTCGTATAGCAACGAGGAAGTTTCGAGCGATCGGGATGTAAAAACTTTTGTGCAGAGGAGCGGCGTCGCCCATAGACTTGATAAAGAGACGAGCGGTTGTCTCTTGATCGCAAAGAACCCGTTGGCGCTGAAGTCTCTCTTGCGGCAATTTCACGATCGCGAGACAAAAAAGGAATACCTGGCTTTGGTCCATGGTCATCTTTCTCCCTCCGAGGGGACGATCCGATTACCATTATCAAGGAGTCGGCTTGACCGCGAAAAGTGGGAGATCAAGTACAGCGGCAAGATGGCAGAGACAAGCTGGAAAGTCGAGAAATACTTTCGCGAGACGACGCTGGTGAGGTTGTTTCCCAAAACTGGTAGGACCCATCAGATTCGGGTCCACTTGGCTCACCTAGGTTTTCCGATATTCTCTGATGAAAAATATCTAACCAAGAGCAAGGTGGCCTTTGATCGAGAGAGGCTGCCTTTTCACTTTTTGCATGCTGAAAAAATCGGTTTTCGGGATATGTCGGGAAAGTGGCAGAACGTTAGCGCCCCACTCCCAGAGGAGGCGACGAAGCTGATATTATTGATAGAGAGTGAGTAATGCCTTTTTTGTTTTTAGTTTAGTTTTTGGTTTAGCGGTAAGCGCTGGACTAGTGGCGAGAATTTTTCGACAACCAGCGTTTTTGGGACATGTTCTGGTTGGCCTAATCGTTGGCTACTGGGGTTTTTCCAGAGGTGGGGAGATAAACCGATTGCTTGACATTCTGTCGAGCGCCGGGGTAATGCTGTTGTTGTTTTTGGTGGGACTGGAAATGAATGTGGTGGAGGTCAAGAAAATGGGGGAGAAGGCTCTTTTGACCGGTTTGGGACAGATCCTAGTGACGACACTACTGTTTGCCTTTTTTCTGTCCAGAACGGGGATCAGTTGGAACTCGAGCCTATTTTTTGGCGCAGCCCTGGCTTTTTCCAGCACAATTATCGTCGTCAAACTACTTTCCGAGAAGCATGATTTGGAAAGCCTGACCGGGAAGATGGCGGTGGCTCTACTATTGGTTCAAGACTTGGCGGCGATAGTGATTCTGATCGTAATCGGAGGGGGTGTGGGTGGGGGACTACCGGTGATGTTAACTAAGGTGGCTGTTTTGGTTGGTCTGACGGTTTTGATGGCAAGAAAGATAATGCCCAGGATCTTGCATCGGCTGGCGCGTTCGATGGACGAGTTGATTTTGTTTAGTCTGGCCTGGTGTTTTGTATTGGCGGCAGTGATCGCCTCACCACTTTTTGGATTATCACTTGAGATCGGCGGTTTTTTGGCTGGGCTAGCTCTTTCTGGAAGTTTCGAACACGTTCATATCGCCACGAAGATCAAGCCGATTCGAGACTTTTTTCTGACAATTTTTTTTGTTGGTTTGGGTTTGAATATTCGCCTTGACTGGTCGATGGTTTGGCAAGCCCTTTATCTATCACTGGCGGTAATTCTGCTTAAGCCAGTGATCGTCTGGTTCTTGATGCGTCTGTTTGGTTACAAGCAAAGAGTCGCTTTTTTGACGGGCTTGATGTTTGGTCAGATTTCAGAGTTTTCGTTTATTATGGTCGCTTTGGGCGGAAAGCTCGGATTTTTACCTAGTAGTGTGGTCGCTTTGGTTTCGCTGGTGGGGTTGTCCACAATGGTGGTTTCGGGTTACCTGATTATTGATAGCGACAAGGTGTTCCGTTTCGTAGGACCGATACTGGATTTTGTTTGGAGGGATGGTTTGAGTGTTGAACCGGTCAAGGAAGAGTTGGTGGATCACATTGTTTTATTTGGCTGCCATCGAATGGGGAGAAGTGTGCTGATGCACTTGGTGAAGAATAAGGAGAAGATGTTGATCGTTGATTTTGACCCTGAAGTGGTGGCCCGACTTCAGAATGAAGGGTTTGACGTGGTCTACGCCGATGCTTCCGATGTGGAGTTGTATGACCGACTGAACCTCGGCAAAGCCAAGATGGTGATTTCGACGTTAAAGGACATTAGAGACAACTTGATAATGCTTTCGGAGTTTAAGAAGAGGAGATTGAAAGTGAGTGTGGTGGTTGATGCTGAGTCAGTTGAGGATGCGGAAAAGCTGTATCGTGCTGGAGCCACTTACGTGATCTTTCCTCACTTCGTTGGGGGTTTGCACCTGGGGGATTTGGTGAGGAAGGGGGTCAAGATGAAAGAAGATTTTGAGAGTTACCGTAAGTATCAACAGGAAGTGATGACTGGAGTTTATGCCTAAACTGACGCGTGTTTTTCATATTGCCGGAACGATTTTTTTATTTCTGGTGGTGGTAATGATGTTAATCAGTTTGTTTCGCAAAAATGTTTACGACCGACGGCTCGGCATCAACCTGCTTCTAATCGGGAAAGATGGCATGGGGGTGGTCTCGATTCGGCCAGGTTCTGGGTTAGTCGGTTTGTTGCGTTTACCAGACAACTTATCAATACCGGTTGAGGTCAATGGGGCTGAGTATGTAGTAGAGTCATTTTATAAGGTTGGCTTGCCGGTTGATGACGCCTTAAATGCCGCCAGGGTCGGTACGGGCCAGGCTTTGGGGGTGGTTCTTTCTGGGGTGGTTAAGGCGCCGGTTGAGTTCGGATTAGCTGGACTGCGCGAGGCTTTGTTTACAGTTTCAACCCAAAGTAACTTGAGTTTGGTGGACAGGTATTTTTTGGTGAAAGACATCACTGAGAAGTTGGGGAGTAAAACCTCATTGGCGATGACTTTGCCCAAGAATGTGATTGACACCGCCGAAGAACCTGATGGTAAGAAAGTTGGTAAGTTAAACACGGCGGTTTTTGTCTGGAGTCGGAACCAGTGGGTGGTGGATGAGGTTTTATCTGAAACAGCCGAGGTGACGGTGGTGAACGCTTCCGGAAAGGATGGGAAGGCTAGGTTGGTAGCGCATCAGATCGAGTCGGCCGGGGTGCGCGTGATCGACTTGCTGGCGGCAAAAAAAGATTTTGATCAGTCTTGCGTGATTTGGGGAAACACAAAGGTTCATCCAAAGACGGCAGAGTTTTTGGCCAGTTCGTTTTCTTGTCAGCCGGTGGAGAAACTTAACCTGCTGGATTACATTGATCGGGACGTTAAGTCCGATCTGGTGGTGGTTTTGGGAAAAAGGAGTTAAACCTCGGACTCGACGACGGGGTCGTATATTTCCAAGGGAGGTTGCGCCGGGGCATTACTGCCGCTGATGTCAAGGTCGTCCAGATTTTGGGAGAAGGTGAATGAGGGAATACCTTTTAGGCGTTTGCTGTTTTTGATCTCTTTAATATAGACCTGGACGCTACCGGTATCGGCGGACTTGATCAGGGTTTGGTATTTATAGCCGGACTTGATCAGACGAATAAGATGGATGGAAATATCATCAGGCAAAGAACCGATATATCTGCCTCCGGCGACTGAGGTCACCTTGACTCTTCGAGCGGCGATACTTAGGCTGACTTCTAGGCCTGTGTAGAGGGTGGCGATGACATTTGGTTCGCCTAGGTTGGTCAACGGAACCACCTTTGATTTTCCGGGCTCCTCGATGAAGCTGAAGGTGTGGTTGGAAAGAAGGGTCGTGTTGTCGTAGTCTTTACTGAATTTGGGAGATGCTTTTTTTAGGTTAGTTTTGGCGATGGTATTAAACGGATCGTGGCTGAGGACCTTTTGAAAGGTTTTCTTGGCGTTACTCGGTTGTTTGGTTTTTAGGTAGGCAATGCCAAGGCGATTAAGGGCGGAAGTGTCGTGGGGGGAGGTTTCGAGAATCTCGAGGTTGGCTTTGATCGCGTCATCCCATCTAGCTTGGAGTGAGGCTGTGATAGCGAGGCGTTCGGGGGTTTGGTTGGTTTGATCAGCCATTGATTGTAAATCATAGAAATATCTATAAATTTAGTCAAGCCCCGCCTTTGAGCGGGACAAGTGATAAAATGTGATTCATGTCAGGTCATTCGAAGTGGTCGACCATTAAACACAAAAAGGCCGCTGAGGACGCCAAGAGGGGAGCGGCATTTACAAAAATAGCCAAGAAGATTCAGATCGCTGCCAAAAAAGGCAACTCGGGCGATCCTGAGGCCAATCCGTTTTTACGGACGGTTCTCGAGGAGGCTAGGGCGGTCAACATGCCTTCTGAGAATGTGCGACGTGCAGTTGATAGAGCCTTGGGAGGTGATGAGGGAAGTCAAATGGAGGAAATCGTTTACGAAGCTTATGGCCCCGGTGGTGTTGGCTTTTTAATTACGGCGGCGACTGATAATCGAAATCGCACTGGCGGGGAAATCAAATCGATCGTGGATAAGGCCGGCGGAAGTTTGGGTTCGCCAGGGTCGGTGTCTTATTTGAAGAACATTAATCCAGTGCCGACAATACATCTTTCGGGTGACGAGCTTTCTAGATGTACTCAATTAATTGAAACTCTAGGGGATCAGGACGACGTGGTGGATGTCTGGTCAAATTTAGAGGAGTCTGGAGTCTAATGAGTAAGCGAGCGCGTTTTTTTGCGGTAGCGTTATTTCTGGGATTGCTTTTGTGGGGGACTGGACTATTCGGAGTCGAGAAAAGATTGGGTCTAGTTTTGGCTGTTTCTGGGGTGGCCTACGTCGTGTCCGCTTGGGTTTTGTTTGAAGACCTTAAGGGTTGGGAATGGATCACTTTATTGATCTTACCGGTGCTTTTCACCCTTGGGTCGGGGTTATTTGGAAACCTATTACCTCCGGCTGTCCCCTCAATGTTCGGTTTGAATTTCCAGATTGAAACCTCCTTGTTCCTTGGTGGTGTTGTCCGTTTTCTTTTTAGCGTTTTGTATATTTTTGGGATGTACGCCGTGCTCTTGACGGAGAATATCTTTTCGGTTGCTTCGATTAGGACGATTCAACTTTTTCGAGCGGCGCGATCGGTCAGTTTTATCCTGGCTTTGATAGTCTCGTTATTCTTTTTTGCGGTGGCTCTTAGTTTGAAGTTACCTTTTTATGTTATCGGGGTGGTGGTGGGGATTGTTAGTCTCTTGCTGTCATTTGAGAGTCTTTGGAGTGTCGACCTGAAAACCGAGCACTTAGACGACGTCTATCGACTCTCCGGAGTGATTGGTTGGTTAATGACATTATTTGGCGTGGTGATCTCTTTTTGGCCGATTGGACCTTTTATGGGGGGGCTATTACTGACTTCATGTTTTTATGCCTTGTTGGGCATATTGGAGCAGCGGTTGGTGAATAAGATGATGGCGGTGAACTATCTGGAGTTTTTGATATTTAATTTAATTATTATCCTGATCGCGTTCTTTACAACATCGTGGCGGGGATAATGTCTCAATACATAAATTACTCAACGATTTTTTGTTGGTGATAGGAAAGTAGAGGAGCGGCTTATAACTATCATGGCCTATAATTATCAATCTTTTCACGAACCCTATAGTTTTCACGATTTTTAGCATCCGGTGTGGATAACTGCTAGTTGGGCACGAACAGGCATATTTGATGCGGAATGATATAGTCGGGAAGATGGGTTGGCCCGAATATCGAATTAATTCAAGTTGGCTACGACGCACCTTACTTCTCGGGGACTGAGGTGTGAGTTTTCTCAATTATTCGATCTTGATTTAGCGACTTGGCTTCTACTGCGTACTCCTCTACCGTAGAGGAGTCCTTCTTGGTTGGATGGGATACATACAAACACAATGTCGTACAATATTAGTTTTACGACGTGGTGCAGCGATACTGTCACGGGAGAAGTGGTCTTTTATATCTTCATTAACGTCGGACAAAATCCCGAAACCTTTTGAATCTTAATCAATAACTTGTGATAAGTCCCCGATTCTTTTTTGTCCTCTGATGCTATGTCTATAGATAAGGTTTTTCGTATAAAAACCCGAATGCTTTCCGGTTTAATTAATTGAAGTGGCCGCACTTCAACGACTAACTAATCATCAAAATATACAGCGGGCCTCCTGGGGGCATTGTACGGTCTTATGGCCTTGATTTAGCCTCGAAAATGACCCCTTGTTCATTCTTTGGCCCGTGCAAAAGAATGAACCAAGAAACACGCCACGGTAGCTACCTTCCTGAAAAGTTTCGCTTCATAGTTGCTATGCAAGTGAAACTTGTCTCGTCAAAGCTCGACTCGGACATCACTTGCTGTATTTGAATTCGCTCAACTTTTCTTAACGGACTCCAGCTGATGGGGACAAAGACAATAGCGTTATTGGCTTCAGGTGATTATTTTATTTGACACACCCTGACGATCAGTTGAATTAATATATTATGGGATAATTCTATCGGATTTGGCTAGGTTTGCCTTTTGATGTCGTACATTCTAGTATGAGGTTGGGGTGAGTTTTCACTCCCCTGTTCTATGGCAAAGACAAAAACTGAGGATATTTCATTAGAAAGATTAATTAGTCGCTATTTAAGTAATATCGAGGTTGAAAAAAATTACTCCCCTTATACAGTCAGGAATTACAAACATTATTTAGATATTTTCCAGAAGTGGTTTGAAAAGAATTATCAACAAGAGTATATCCAGCGGTTAACACCTGAAATTGTTCATCATTACCGTCTTTTTCTAACCCATCATGAAGATGTCCAGGGTCGCACATTGTCAAAGGCGACGCAGTCATATTACATTATTTCTCTTCGGGCTTTCCTGAAATATCTATCACGTAAAGGTATAAAATCTTTGGCGCCGGAAAAGATCGACTTGCCTAAGGTTGAAAGTCGATCGCTGAAGTTTCTTTCGCGTGAACAGGTTGAGCGTTTACTGACGATGCCAAGCTTACAAAAACAGGAAGGCTTACGTGACCGGGCCATTCTTGAGGTTTTGTTTAGTACTGGGCTTCGGGTGTCGGAAATGGCAAAACTTGATCGGGACAAGATCGACCTAAAACAGCGGGAGTTTGGCATTATCGGTAAAGGCAGACACCCGCGAGTAGTTTTTTTAACTGAACGGGCTGCGGTTTGGCTGGATCGATATATGAGGAGTCGTGAGGATGCGAATAAGCCGTTGTGGATTCGGTTGGCGGGCAAGAAATCAGATCCAGCTGCGGGTGGCGAAAAAATGCGGTTGACGGTTCGGTCAATTCAACGGATTGTGGAAAAATACCGGCTGATGGCGGGACTACCGATCAAGGTATCGCCCCACGTTTTGCGTCACTCATTCGCGACGAGTTTGCTGCAGAACGGCGCTGACTTGCGTAGTGTTCAAGAAATGCTTGGTCACAAAAACGTTTCGACAACTCAGATCTATACCCATGTCACCAACCCACAACTGAAACAGATCCACGACAAGTTTCTTAAGTAATTATTTCTTTTCTTCCTCTTCGGATTCGGAGACAGTGGCAACGGCAGCGACGAGATCACCGGCTTTGCCGAAGCGCATCAAAATGACCCCTTGGGTACTGCGTTGGAGTTGGGGGATGTTTCTGATGGGGAGTTTGATGGCCTGGCCCTCCCTTGTTGTTATCAGGAGTTCGATGTCAGCTTGGGTGACGGAAAGGGCATTAGCGATTAATCCGGTTTTGTCAGTAACCTCGGCGACCTTAACCCCCTGCCCTCCCCTCTTTTGCGTTGGATATTGAGTCAGGGGTGTCCTTTTCCCCATGCCCCTTTCGGTAACAACGAGGAGGTCGGTAAAGATTTTTTTCTTTTTGTCTCCGCTGATGGTCTTCGGGTCGAAGCTCTTCATGGCCACAACATAATCGTCTGAGGCGACCAGAATGCCCCGGACCCCCATGGTGTCACGGCCAGTGGGTCGAACATCCCCTTCCGGGAACCTGATCGACTTGCCTTGTTTAGTGACGAGTAGGATGTGGTCGGTGCCAATGGTACGATTGACCCAGACAAGTTGATCTACAGTCTCTAGTTTTAGAGCGATGAGGCCATTGTTTCTAATGTTTTGGTAGTCCCCTATCTTGGTGCGTTTGACAGTCCCCTTCTTGGTAGTAAAGAAAAGAAATGTTTTACTCGCAAAAACCTCCTTACTAACGGGAAGAAGTGATTGAATGGTTTCGTCGGTGTCGATATTGATCAGGTTAATGATCGCCTGCCCCTTACTGATGCGGCTGCCTTCAGGCAACTCCCAAGTTTTCAAGCTGAAGACTTTGCCTTTACTAGTAAAGACAAGAAGTGAGTCGTGGGTATTGGCCGAAGTGAGTAGGTTGACTTCGTCGGTATCTTTGACGGTCATACCAGCAACCCCCTTCCCCCCCCTCCTCTGGCTCTTGAAGGTATCAATCGGCATGCGTTTGATATAGCCGGTTTTGGTCAGAGTAATAATGGTCTCTTCGTTGGCGATAAGATCCTCTTCGGAGAACTCGCCGACAGCATTTTTATAGACCTTGGTTTTTCTGGCGTCACCATAGGTTTCGGATAAGCCCTTGAGTTCGTCTTTAATGATTTGAAGTACTTTTTTGGGATCCTTTAGGACGGCCATCAAGAACTTGACCTTTTTCATCAGTTCGTCATATTCGCTTTGGAGTTTCTCGCGCTCAAGGTGGGCCAGTTTCTTTAGCTGCATCTCAAGGATAGCTAAGGACTGAAGTTCGGAGAAACCGAACTTAGTCATTAAGTTCATTTTGGCGGCATCGGTACTCTCGCTCTTCTTAATGGTTTCAATGACCTGATCAATGACGTCGAGGGCTTTGAGTAAGCCTTCGAGAATGTGGGCGCGAGCCCTGGCGTCTTTAAGTTCGAATTGACTCCGTCTGACAACGACATTTTGGCGGTGCCCAGTGTACTCGACCAGAATTTGCTTAAGATTAAGTAAGTGTGGAGTGCCATCTGATGTAAGGGCAACTAAATTCCCAGGGAAACTACTTTGGAGTTCGGTGTGTTTGTAGAGATTGTTGAGGACACTCTTGGGTTTGGCGTCGCGTTTAAGTTCGACGACGACGGTCATCCCCTTTCGGTCAGACTCGTCGCGTAAGTCTGAAATGCCGTCCAGTTTTTTCTTCTTGACTAACTCGGCGATATGGCTGATGAGTTTGGCTTTGTTGACCTGATATGGCAGTTGGGTGATGACGATTTGGAAACGACCAGTTTTTTTCTCGACAATTTCCGCCACTCCCCGATTAACGATATTGGCTTTGCCGGTGTGGTAAAGTTTTTTAATTTCGTTTTGGTCAAAAATCTGGCCAGCGGTGGGGAAGTCCGGGCCCTTGATATGCTCGACTAGTTCATCGATCTCGATATTGGCTTCAAGTTTGCCGACGATTTTTTTGCTATCGGCGGTTTCCAGGTCCTCATCTTTTACCGGTTCCGTACCGGTGATAGTAGTTTTGTCGATTAAAGCGGAGATAGCATTGACGACCTCATTCAGGTTATGTGGTGGAATCTTGGTGGCCATACCGACAGCAATACCCTCAGAGCCCATGAGTAAAAGGTTGGGAAGTTTGGCGGGGAGGACTGATGGTTCTTGTTGAGAACCATCAAAGTTGTCGACCATATCGACGGTATCTTTATCAATATCCTCGAGCATGGCCTCAGCGATTTTAGAGAGGCGGGCTTCGGTGTAACGCATGGCGGCGGCAGAGTCACCATCGATTGAGCCGAAGTTACCTTGACCGTCGACCAATGGATAACGCATTGAAAAATCCTGGGCCAAACGGACCATGGTTTGATAGACGGCCTGGTCGCCGTGGGGATGGTACTTACCCAAAACTTCTCCAACGACGCGGGCGGATTTTTTGTAGGCAGACCGATAGGTCAGGCCCATTTCTTTCATGGCGAAAAGAATGCGTCGGTGAACCGGTTTCAAACCGTCGCGAACATCTGGAAGGGCACGAGCGACGATGACGGACATGGCGTAGTCCAGATAGGACCGCTCCATTTCTTCGATGATCTTAACTGGCTTAATTAAGCCATAACTGGTTTTCTCAGTTTCCCAAGACTGTCCGACTTCGGTTTCTTCGCTAGTTTCGACTGGTAGTTTTTTTTCTTCGTCGTCCATATTAACCTTTCAAAGCATTTTCAATTGGAGGAGCAAAATCCTTTTTTCTTGATAACTTAGCGCCAATGTTGAGGACATTATTGACCGCCTTACCACCAAAGGCTTTTTCGGCCAGCTTAATTTCTTCGTCGCCCAAAAGTATGAGTTTGGTGTTGACCTTGAGGATATCGGAGACAGCCAAGAAGATAAGCGCGACACCCTCCGACTGTTTGACGGTTTTCATAGCAGTTAGCAATTCTGCTTTGTGTTTACTAATGACTTCGTCTTGCTCGACGGTTTCAATTTGGCCAATGAAAGTTTTTTTGGTGAACTCGAAAATTTTGTAGTCGTTTTTGACAATTTGTTCCGGAGAGAGACTACTGATGCTGCTTTTGGCCTTGAAGATCTCGAGGGTTAAACTATCGACGTCAGTAATACCGGCGATCCTGGAGAGATCATTGACGGCAACGTGATCTTTTTCGGTGGTGGTACCAGACTTCAAACCGACAGTGTCAGAGAGGACCGCGCAAAGCATGAGTTTTGCTAACGTTGGTTCGATAGCAAGACCGTATTGCTTGAACTTTAGGTAGACAATAGTATTGGTCGAGCCAATCGGCATCGCTGTGATTTTAATCGCGTGGTTGAAGTTCACATTGAATTTGTGATGATCGATGATCGCAACGACTTGGTCCTGGGGCAAGTTATCCAATCTTTGATCGGATTCGTTGTGATCTACCAAAATGATTTTGTCCCCAGGGGTTATGTCAGCGGCAGTAATTAACTTTGGTGAAGAAACACCGAATTTGTTAAAGACAAAAGTCGTTTCTGGGTTAATTGGATCGGCAATGACAGCGGTTGGGTTTCCCCTATCCCCTCTTTGTTTTCTAAATTCTGCGACGGCCAAGGCAGAGACAACTGCATCAAGGTCTGGTTTTTTGTGGCCGATGACGAATGTAGTCATGTTTAATTAATTAAAGTAATTAATTTAATAATTTAAAGTTTAAACGTCTAAATTGGCTAATTTGGAGTGAGTTTGAATAAATTTCTTTCTGGGAGCGACCTCCTCCCCCATCAGGATGGAGAAAACCTCGTCAGCGCGGGCGGCATCCTCGACTTTAACTTGTTTCAGGGTGCGGGTGGCAGGATTCATGGTGGTTTCCCAGAGCTGTTCTGGGTTCATTTCTCCGAGACCCTTGTAACGTTGAATACCGACTTTGTCGCGAACAGTCTTTTCTAGGGTGGCAAGGTAACTCTCCTTGTCTTCATCGGTGTAGACATATTTTTCGGTCTTGCCATGGGCAATCTTGTACAGGGGCGGCATGGCCAAGTAGATATATCCCCCATCGATGGCCGGACGAAGGTGTCTAAAGAAGAAGGTCAGAAGCAGAGTTGAGATATGGGCACCGTCGACGTCAGCATCGGTCATGATGACGATGCGGTGGTAGCGAAGTTTTTCGGGACTGATAGTTTCCCCGATGCCAATGCCCAGGGCAATGATAAGGTCTTTAAGTTCTTCGAACTCGACAATTTTATCAAGACGAGCTCGTTCGGTGTTAAGAATTTTTCCACCTAATGGCAAAATGGCTTGATGCGCCCGATCTCTCCCCTGCTTAGCACTGCCACCAGCTGAGTCTCCTTCGACAATAAAAAGTTCACTTTCGGCGGGATCCTTGCTTTGGCAGTCGGCCAGTTTCCCCGGCAAGGTCATGCCTTCGAGGGCGCCTTTTCTGACAATGGCGTCACGGGCCGCTCGGGCGGCTTGACGGGCTCTCGCGGCGAGGAGGACCTTACCAATGATGGTTTTGGCGGTGGCCGGATGTTCCTCGAAGTAGGTCTCGAGGGCCGGTTTGACGATCTGGTAGACGGCAGACTGGACCTCGGGATTATTGATTTTGGTTTTGGTTTGAGACTCGAACTGGATCTCGGAGGAAGACATTTTGACCCAGACAATAGCGGATAGACCTTCTTTAAGGTCGTCGGGGGTTAAGGCGTTGTCAATTTTCTTACCCGCTTTGGTTTCCACGAGATTGTTTTTGGTAATGTAGTCTTTAATCACCTTGGTGAGGGCGGTTCGAAAACCGGTCAGATGGGTGCCCCCATCGTGGGTATTGATCGTATTGGCATAGCTTTCAACGGTTTCGGAGAAAGCATCGGTGTACTGCATGACGACTTCGACGCCGATGGGGTAGGTATTTTCGGTGGCGGTTCCTTCCATGTGGATCTGCTCATGGAGGGGTTTCTTTAAGCGGTTTAGGTGGGTCAGGAGGGAGCGAAGACCGGACTCGAAGTAGAAATTAGCGGCCTTGCCCGTCTTTTCGTCGAATAGGTGCATCGAGACGCCGGCAACGAGGTAAGCCCGTTCGCGGATGAGTTTCTTAATATAGATGTAGTCAAACTCGACGGTTTTTTTGAAAATAGTTGGATCAGGTTTGAAGATGGTGAAAGTGCCGGAGTCCTGGTCCAGAAAATGATGGTGGAACTTTGGGATAATTTTGGCCGCCTCGGCCTTGGTGATCTCTTTAACCTTGAAGTCCGGCTTGCCGATTTTGTAACTTTGGGTGAAGAATTTGTTATTTCGCTTGACTACGACTTGCAGATAGGTGGAAAGGGCGTTTACGGCTGAGGCACCGACGCCGTGAAGACCACCGGAAGCTTGGTAGGCGGTAGTGGAAAACTTGCCACCGGCATGGAGTTTGGTCATGGCCAGTTCGAGAGCGGAAACTCCGGATGGATGCATGTCCGTCGGGATACCACGGCCATCGTCAGAAATCGAGACCAAGCCATTCTCATGCATCAGGACCGAGATATTCTTGGCATAACCAGTGATGGCTTCGTCGAGTGAGTTGTCGAAGATCTCGAGAAGAAGGTGGTGAAGGCCTTTTTCGTCGGTACTACCAATGTACATGCCCGGTCGTTTGCGGACCGGTTCCAGCCCTTCCAGGACGGTGATATCTTTGGCGGTATAGGAGCTATTTGGCATAAGCGGGGTTCATTTTAGGCTATGTTAGCCACCAACTCAAGTAGATTTTTTGATAATTTTGTGAGACTGGAGTAGAAAATGGTCTATAGCTAGTTTTGGATTGATGTTTCGTTCTAAATCAGATAGGCACTCCAAGGCTTTTGACAAAATTGCGACCCTTTTGGTGGTAGGAAAATGACGGTTGGCTTGTTTCAGGCTGTCGACGATCAGTCTGATTTTATCCTTAGGATTATCCGATAAGATTTCGTCGCTACTGTTAATGCTTTGCGAGGATGTTTTCAGTGAATCGGCGAAGCTCATTAAGACCGATGGATTGAGGGTGGTTTTGGGCGTTTCCTTCAAGCTAATGATCTGGCAACGGCTGACAATCGTTTCCAGAAGAAGATAATGGTTAGCGGTGGTAATGATGAATTGTTCGTAGGACTTGCTTTCCTCGAGGGTTTTCAGGAGGGCATTTTGGCCGGCAGGGGTGATCAGGTGGCCATCCCAGAGAAGGAAAACCGCCTGGCTTTTTTTCGGGTGACTGAATTTGGCGCGATCGATCAAGTATTTGATGGCTGGCAGACCGATACTGTCATTCTCCGGTCTGACTTCGCCGGCCAAGTTTTGAAGATAGTAGTGGTCAGTCAGATACTGGGTTATTTGTTCGGTTGAGTTGCCCTCGATAATTAGCGGAAGCATAAAATATATTGTACATTTAAGACATGGACCAAACTGCCCCGGGTGCCTCTTTTGGTACCAAAGATCTCATCAGTATCTTGGCGGAGAGCGGAAAGTTGTCAGCCGATCAAGTGGCTAAAGCTAGGGTGGAGATAGCCAGTTCTGATAAAACACAGCTTCAAATCGTCAACGAACTAGGTATTACTGACGAAGAGATTTTGGCGAAGGCACAGGCGAGTGTTTGGGGTATCCCCTACTTCGACCAGAATAATTTGGTGCTCTCACCGGAACTACTAAATCTGGTGCCGAAGTCAGTTGCTGATACTTATAACCTAATCCCGTTTTCATTGGACAAGGCCGGCGGAGTTTTATCGGTCGTAATGAGTAATCCCCAGGACCTTTCGGCGATCGACTTTTTGGAGAAGCGGTCGGGGATGAGGGTCAAGGTCCAGATGACCTCGCCAACCAGGCTGGTGGCGCTGATAGACCAGAACTACGCTCAGAGTTTGATTGGTGAGGTGACGGAAGTATTGAAAAAAGGGGCTGAGGAGGAGGAAGAAACTTCTGGGGTGATCACGGCTGAGTCAATGGCTCGGATCATCAAGGAACCAAAAATTGTTGAGATCGTCAAGAAGGTTTTGGAGTATGCCATTAAGTTTCGGGCGACCGACGTTCATATCGAGCCTCTGGAAAATGTGACCAGAATCAGATACCGGATCGACGGTATTCTCGAGGAAAGATTGCGTCTGGACCGGCAGTATCACGCCGCTCTGGTCTCCCGCATTAAGATTCTTTCCGGGATGAAGATCGATGAAAAACGTCTACCTCAAGATGGCAGGTTTGCTTTTAAGTCTGATTTGGGGGAGGTTGACCTGCGTATCTCAAGTTTGCCGACGGCGCACGGGGAAAAAATCGTGATGAGATTGCTGCCGAAGAGTCAGAAGATCCCGACCCTACAGGAGTTGGGACTACGCGGCAAAGCGCTGAAAAATCTCGAGGAGGCCGTCTTGATTCCCCATGGAATTATCCTAATCACCGGGCCAACTGGTTCGGGCAAGACAACCACTCTTTACTCGCTGATCTCAAAGATCAATACGCCAAAGGTGAACATTGTGACTTTGGAAGACCCGATCGAGTATCAGATGCCGGGGGTGAATCAGGTGCAGATCAATCCACAAGCCGGTTTGACGTTTGCTTCTGGCCTACGGTCATTTTTACGCCAGGATCCGAACATCATCATGGTGGGAGAAATTCGTGATGAAGAGACGGCGGAGCTGGCGATTCAGGCCTCTCTCACCGGTCACTTGGTTTTTTCCACACTCCATACAAACTCGGCGGCGGGCGCCTTGCCTCGCTTGATCGATATGAAGTCTGAGCCATTTCTGTTGGCCAGTTCGATGACGGCGATCGTAGCCCAACGAGTTTTACGAAAAATTTGCCTAGACTGCAAAACTGCTTATGTTCCCGATCCACCGGTGATCGCAGACATTAAAGCGGTTTTGGGCGACTACTACACGAGTTTTATTAAGGGTAACCCACAAAACGCTGAGGAAGCCAAAAAACAAGGGGCCGAGTTTTTACTTTATAAAGGCAAGGGGTGTGATCGATGCGGGCATACTGGCTACCTGGGAAGAATTGCCATTTTTGAGGTCTTGCCAGTTTCGTCAAATATTGCCAAACTGATTATGCAACGGTCTGACGCTGCCACGCTTGAGAAGCAGGCCGTGGTTGAAGGGATGCTCTTGATGAAGCAGGATGGTTACATCAAGGTTCTCGAGGGTACCACCACTATCGAAGAAGTATTAAGAGTGGCACAAATATAAATATAAATGACAAAAATTAGCGACCTGTTAAAAATTGTTCTGACCACCGGTTCATCTGATTTGCACTTGGTGGTCGGTTCTCCACCTGCCTTGAGGACCCATGGCAGGTTGAATTTTATCGAGAACGAAAGCGTTCTGGACGCGGCTGCGGCCAGCACACTGGTGATGGACACGCTTAAGCCGGAACAGAAGGAGATTATTTTGGCCAAAAAAGAACTCGATTATTCGTATGCTGTTCCCGGAGTGGCTCGTTTTCGGGTGAACGCGTACACAGAGAAAGGAACTTTGGCAGCTGCCTTCCGTTTGATCCCCGAGATAATTCCAAGTATCGATGACCTGAAACTGCCGCCGATCTGCCACACCTTTGCCCAGTTACACCAGGGGTTCATCTTGGTAACCGGACCAACCGGCCAGGGGAAGAGTTCAACTTTGGCGGCGATACTCGAAGAAATCAATGTGACCAGGTCGGAACACATTGTGACGATTGAAGACCCGGTTGAGTTTGTCTATCAGAATAAAAAATCGATCGTCTCGCAGCGTGAACTTGGTGGAGACACGGAGTCGTTCGCCAGGGCGTTAAAGTCGGTGTTGCGTGAAGATCCGAACGTAGTCCTGGTAGGTGAGATGCGCGACTTGGAAACAATGAAGGCGGCGATGACGACGGCGGAAACCGGCCACTTGGTTTTCGCCACACTGCACACCAACAGCGCCTCTCAGACGGTCGACCGGGTGATCGACTCTTTTCCAGAGGAGCAACAGGAACAGATCAGATCTCAGTTGGCAAACTCATTGGAGGCGGTGTTTTCTCAGCGGTTGGTGCCGACCAAGGATGGCAAGCGAGCCGTCGCTGTTGAAGTCATGGTCTCGACTCCGGCGGTGAAAAGCAATATTCGTGAAGGTAAGACACACCAAATCGATAACGTCATCCAGACGAGTAGCGAGGTAGGGATGATCTTGCTTGAGTCGAGCCTGGCCAACTTGGTAAACCGTGGGGCGGTTGATAAGGACGTGGCGTATAAGTATGCCAATCACCCGTCAGTTTTGGCCAGGTTGATTGGAGAATTGAAATGAAAAGGTTTAACTACCGTGTCATTGATGAGACAAATAAACAGGTAGCTGGGGTAGTGGAGGGAAACAACTTGCCCCAGGCGGCCTTGATACTTCGGGGGAAGAAATTAACGATTGTTTCACTCAGGGAGGTCACCGCGAGTGCTTTCGACGAACTTTTTTCTTCGGTCGGAAAGCCGAAGTTTGAAGAGATCACTAACTTTACTAGGCAGATCGCAACGATGATCGCTTCCGGACTGCCATTGATTGAGGCGTTGCGGATACTCAAAGAACAAAGTAAGCCAAGGTTGGCAGTGATCATTGATAAGGTTTTGACAGAGGTTGAGGGCGGCTCGTCACTGGGTTCGGCTCTCGAGAAAACCGAGGGAACATTTTCGAACGTCTATATTGCCTTGGTCAAGGCGGGTGAGTCCGCCGGTGTTCTTGACGAGATCATGGGCAAGATGGCGGATACTTTGGATAAGCAGCAGGAGTTTAAAAACAAGACCAAAGGAGCTTTGATCTACCCGATGATTGTGGCAATCGGCATGGTCTTAGTGGCGACGATCATGATGATTTTTGTGGTTCCCAAAATGACGCAGATGTATAAGGATTTTGGAGCCAAGTTACCGCTACCAACCGTGATTCTAATCGGGATTTCGGACTTCATGGTTAATTACTGGTATGTTTTTTTTGGGTCGATCATCGGTGGTTATCTTTTGTTTCGACGGTGGGCGCGTACCCCGGTGGGAGCTTTGATGGTGGAACAGGTGATCTTTAAAATTCCGATTTGGGGTCCTCTCCGTAAAGACATCATGCTAGCCGACTTTTCCAGAACAATGGGGTTACTCTCCTCGGCAGCGATTCCAATCCTGGACGGACTAAGAATTGTGGCTGATACTTTGGGTAGTCAAATATATGGTGACCAAATTCGACGGACGGCCAATCGGGTCGAGAAAGGCTCAACTCTGGCTGACGCGATTGCGGCCACTTCTGATTTTCCGCCGATTTTGTCGCAAATGATTGCCGTGGGTGAGCAGACGGGGAAGGTCGACCAAATCTTATCTAGATTGGCCGACTTCTATGAATCTCAGTCCGAGCTAAAGGTTAAAGCACTAACGACGGCGATCGAACCGATCATTATGGTCTTCATGGGTATTGGGGTTGGTTTTCTAGTGATGGCGGTGATTATGCCGATTTATCAGTTGACCAATCAGTTCTAGTTCATTTGACATTTGGCACACGACATTTTACATTGGAGTAAGGAGTAATTAGTTGATTATTAACAAACACATACAATGAAGAAACTGATGGCTGGTTTTACCATGATCGAGTTACTGATCGTGATTGGAGTCCTGGGTATTCTGGCGACCGGGCTGTTGGCGGCCGTTGACCCCTTTGAGCAGTTAAAGAAGGCACGAGACACGAATAACCGTAGTTCGGCGATCTCACTTCAGACGGCGTTTACCCGTTATTACGCGACCCACGGCGCGTTGCCTTGGGATAACCCTGGTGTGGCTGGCACTTGCCCGGTGACGATATGGGCAGCACCACGAAACCCAGGCACGCCATTAGCACTCAATAATGCGGCAATGTCTCCTTGTATCACGCTGCTGGAGAACGATGGTGAGTTGAAGACCGGTTTTGTGGCCGCTGTAGGCGCGACGGCTGCAACCATGTACGTAAACTCAATTGCGGCGGCTAGTGTTTCGGTCTGTTTTGCTCCAACCAGTAAGGCCATATTTGCTGATACTAACACTAAGTTTGACAACGGTGGTTTCGACAACACGACCAAGACTCCGGCTTCCTGCACTGATGCACTCAAGGCCGCCGGGACTCAAAAGGTAACTGATAGTCCGGCAAGTTGCTACTTCTGCGCCAAGTAGCCGTTGAGTGATATAGTAACTAGTAATGATTTTTGTGTTTTTGTTCGCCTTTGGCCTAGTTTTCGGGAGTTTCCTGAATGTGGTGATTTATCGGACGACTCACGGCACTTCCCCACTCTCGGGGCGATCAATGTGCCCGAAGTGCCATAAACAAATTTCCTGGAAACATAACATTCCGCTGATCTCTTTTTTTCTACTAAGAGGTAGGTGCGCCGACTGCGGAACAAAGATCAGTTGGCAGTACCCGGTAGTTGAGTTTTTAACCGGGGCGCTTTTTGTCTGGTGGTTTCTGATGGGAAGGAGCTTTTTTCTACTACTGGGTCAGCCCTGGAGTTATTTTCAACCGGTTTTTTGGCTGGTGGTGGGAATGTTGTTGCTGGTGGTTTTTATCGCCGACCTTCGTTTTGGCCTGATCCCCGATCAGGTGAGTCTGCCGCTTTTTATTTTGGCTCTGGGATATAGATTGGGGCTAGTGACGAGCGGCCAGATGCAAAGTACTGACTTGGTGAACGCGGTTATCTCTGGGCTGGTGTTGACCATTTTTTTCTATGGTTTATGGTACTTCACTAAGGGTCGGGGGTTCGGATTTGGCGATGTGAAGCTAGCACCATCTCTGGGTTTGCTTTTGGGGTGGCCCAGGACCCTGATCGGGATTTTTATCGCTTTTCTGACGGGAGCGGTGTTGGCGGTAGTATTGTTGTCACTAGGCAAAAAGAAGTTGGGGCAGACAATTCCTTTTGGGCCATTTTTGGTTTGGGGAACATTCGCGGCGTTACTTTGGGGAGGACAAATCTGGTCATGGTACTGGGCTTTAGTAAGTTCTAAAACGAATCCGATCACCTAAAATGATCGGATATGAAAAGAAGCAAAAAGATACGGGCCTCTGAAAGAGACCAAATCGCTTTCCTCTTGGCTTCCAAAACAAGCTTACGGGAAATC
>Ga0209515_10001042_pt1 | contig 48000 bp, 55 predicted proteins | sample Subgroupgradi54m_FD_187454 | JGI IMG/M metagenome (GOLD analysis project Ga0209515, IMG submission 187454) | Subsurface groundwater microbial communities from S. Glens Falls, New York, USA - GMW60B uncontaminated upgradient, 5.4 m (SPAdes)... ... | reverse complement strand
TTTGGTCATGTAATATATGCTAGAAAATTCCATATGCAAAAGAATGAATTAATGTTTAGAATTATAGCTTATAACGCAGAGAGAATAGTAAATTATTCTATGAATTATGTTTACTTTCTACTAAGCTCATAAAAACCAAATATTTATAAGTCAAACTTTCTTTAATTCAATATGGTCCTTGATACCTTAGCAGAACAGCTTAATATCTCTCCAGAAATTCTAGTAATTCTAATAATTTGGACATTTATATGGAAAGGTCTAGCTCTCTGGAAGTCCTCAAAACTAGATCAGCCAATTTGGTTCGCATTAATGCTAGTAATTAACACAGTAGGCATGCTAGAAATAATTTATTTGATCTTATATTCAAAACATTCTGTCCTTACAACTACTAAAACTCAATCGAAGAGAAAAATAAGAAGAAGAAAGTAAAAACTCAAAACGATATATATATATATATATATATATTAAAATTCTATCTAATATAGTAAATTAGGATGTGAAAGGAGGTTAAAAAGAGGATGAATAAGAAAGCAATTTCTAAAGCAGCTATAATAGTTATAGTTGTAGTTATCATTTTAATTATCTTAGCAATCTATATTGGTAGTAGAAGAGCAGGATTATCCCCACGAGAACAATGTAGAGACGGAGTAGATAATGATGGAGATTCCAAAATTGATTATCCAAGTGACTCTGGCTGCACAAACAAATTCGACAACTCAGAAGCAAGTTGCGTTCCAGGATCAACAACCTGTGGAATAGGTGAATGCCGAAGAACATCAACATGCATCAACGATGCAGTCTCTTGCACACCAGGAACTCCAATAGCAGAAATATGTGGAGATGGAAAAGATAACAATTGTGACGGCGTTATAGATAACGGATGTAATCCTGATTCATGTAGCGATACCGATGGTGGTATTGTGAAGAAGGTACAAGGTACAGTTAGTGGCTATAAAAATAATCAAGCTTATAGCAATACAGATTTCTGCCTTTCTGGAACTAGTCTAACAGAATATTACTGCGGCGGGACTAACGCTTATAATACAACACAAACTTGTCTTGCTAATGAGAGCAGTACCTGCGTAAACGGCGCCTGTACGTAAATACTTAATTTTATTTTTTCTCTTTCTTTTTATTTTTTTCAAAACAAAACTAATATAAACCATCATATATTTTAATCTAAATGCAAACAAAATTCAAGCGCCATCAAAAAGTAAAGCTTCTAGTTGACCCAAATCCAGAATATGTAGAATACCATAACGCTGAAGAGGATCTGGAAAATCAACCTAAAATAAAAAAAGGCATGTTGGGAAAAATAAACATAATCCTTCCTAACGGCCAGTATCATGTAGAAATTCTAGACAAAAAAGACAAAACAGTCGCCTATGTCGCGATAGACGAAGAAAGTCTAGAAGCTATAGACTAATATTTAATCAATTCTTACCCTATTAAAAAAATCTTCTATGACTTTCTCACTCATTTCCTCTTTCTCTTCCTTCTCATTCTTTTCTCTACATCTATCTTTAATAGGATCGTATAACAATCGAACAGTTTCATCTCCCTTCCTCGCTTCAATATCAATTGTATATCCTGATATTTGTCTTCTTGGAAAAAAACAGTATTCACTATATCCTCTTTGAAAATAATCTAAAAGTTTATCTCTTAAACCAACCATGAAAAATCAATAGAATAAGGCTTTAAAAATCTTACTTTTTGTCTCCAGAATAACCTTCACTAACCTGAATTATTTATAATTCCATTCTCAATTGTTTGATTTCCAGTCTCGCTCACTTCAACGTCCTTCTCGATATCCTCGCTTTCATTTTCATCCTTCTCCTTTGCAAAAAATGCCCACCAAGGTTTCTCAATTAAAATTATTTCCCCTGTTTCAGCATCTATTTCAGCCCTAACTTTCATCTTTTTCTTAAATATAAAGAATATATTTGAATCTTTTTCAGTTTCTAATTCATAAGCCGCCTTAGTTTCATTACCCTTTCCAACTTCTTTCAACTCAACACTACAATTTCTTTCTAGGCATTTCGCTCTTAATCTCTCCAATGCAATGACAGAAGCCCCGTCGGGCATTATCTTCACATCTGCAAATCTTCCATTTGACAGAATAGCTCTTAATCTAAACCAATTTCCAAGGTCATCAGCAGTCAGATTCAATTCAGTTGTGGCATTTATTCTTCCAGCAATAATCTCTTTTTCTTCTCCCTCATTATCTCTTTCTCTAATCCTTATTCTCTTTCTTCCTTCAACTTCAATATCGCCATTATGTTCTTTTATCTTATCTCTAAATTCTTTTCTAATCTTCATAACTTCATCTTTATCCTTTATTCTATCTCCTCTTTGTTCAATATTCCTACCCTCTTTCCGAACATCTACATCATTACGCCCTTCTATTTCTCCAACATTCTCTTTTTCATTAGAATCATTTTCTCCAGGACTAGTTTTTATTCTTTCAGCAAAATTTCTAATTTTTGATTGAGCAACTGCGTTGCCAACTAAAAAAATATTTATAAAAAATATACTTATTAAAACTAAAGCCAAACCCCTCTTCATTTCTTAACTCTTTTTCTACCTTTGCCTTTTAGCATCTTTGCCAGTTTTCTCTTTCTTCTCTGTTTTCTTATTATCTTTCTCATTTTATTTCCAAAATTAAGGACTTATATCTTCCTGCGAAGTTTGAAGTGAATTAAAGTCATCAACTCCTACATCAGGGTTATTTCCCACATCTAAACTATTAATGTCACTCACACCTTGTTGATTATTTGTAGGAAGATTATTTCCACCGACCCTTTCTGTATTAGTATTAGACGCCCCTTTATTTCCACCTCTGATCATATAAAATAAGACTACTAAAACAATTATCCCTAAGATTACCCATATCCAAGTCTTGCTCTTTTTCCCGCCAATATTTGTATTCATGTCTTCCATCTTATCCTTTTACCTTTTTATTTAAATCTTTTAATAATTGAGCAGTATCTCTTATAGCCTTCCATGTTGATTCAAACTCTCCAGGCCCATATTTCTTTCCCTCCGATGCCAAGTTAGTCGCTCCACTTAATTTTTCTTTAATAACATTAACATCAGTTTGATAGCCCTTAGCAACTGCGTCAGTTTCAATAAAACTCAAATAACTTTTTATTCTCGCAATCTCAAATCTAGCCCATAAGTGTAAATGTAAATTTCTAGCATTTTCCATTGCAGTCTTTCTAGTTTCTTTTGTACTTGCGCTCTTTATTGCATCTAAAGCAGGCAATAATTTTGTTTGAGCATCACTAACAACGCTTTCCATTCCGGTCGTATCAAAACCTTTCTCTTTCATCTTAGAAATAATATTATTCCACTTTTCTATCCATTTGCCTAAATGTTCCGTTCTGGCATCAACCAAGTCTTTATCAGCCTTACTCACACAATCAGCGAATGCACTAATGGCAGTCTTATGATTATCTCTCAATGTGGCTTTCTCTTCTTTTGTTAAATTGCTCTTTCTAAAGTCGCCTTTAGCGTCCTTAACAGCCATCACCGCCTTTTTCAAATCATCCTTTAAAGTTTTAGTAAGATAATCATTAAATCCCTTATTATCCGACACATCTGCAAACTCCTTTAATTTAGCAACATCAGCGTCAAGTGCAGTCTTATATGAACTTAAATTACTATCAACTCCAGAAAGCAAATCAATCTGCTTCTTAGTCAAATCTATTCTACAGCTAATATGCTCAAGCCTTGCATTAAAATCATTTCTCTTAGTATCTTTTATTTTAGTATCTGCAGCATCTTCTTGGGCAATAACAATCCCCAATATTAATATACTAAAAAATAAAATTCCTGCAATACCGAACACTACTTCAGATTTCATATTTAATATAGAAATATATATTATTTAAATCTATCTTTTACATGCTTAAGAACTAGAAATGTCGCCTAATTTAGTGGGTAGTTCTTGACAGAAGGAAAATCAGCCGAAAGTAAACGCATAAGCCTTCATTCCTCGAAAAGGAATAATTTTCAAGATGCCTTCTCTTAAACTTCCTTTATTATTAAATAAATTATACATATCTGCTCCTTCAACTTTAATATAACTTTTCTTTCCCATAAAACTAATAGCTCTTCCAGCATTCTCTCTGCTTAAAGAAACGCCATCAAGTAAAACTTCTCCCATACCTATGCCAGATAAAACAACATTTACTTCTGAAGCATAAAACTTTATTGTCAACCAGCCCTTATCTCCCTTAAATTCAGCAAATTCTTTTTCAGGCCTCCATTGTCCTTGCAGATTAACAACATCTTTTTGATACCTCCCTATATCAATATATTCATTACAACTACCTAGCTTGCACACGACTCTAGAATTAAATCCCTTATTTCTCTCACTCCCAATATAGGTTTCTTTGGAAATAGATTTATCATAAACTTTTTTCTCTTCATCAATCATTTTTACCTTTCCCTGTTCAATTTCTTTCAATCTAACTAGTTCGTCAATAATTTTCTCCTCAATCTCATCATAACCGCCCTCACCTATATGTTCAAAAATAACTTCTCCCTCAGCATTTATCAATGCAGCCCTTGGCCAGTATTGATTCCCATAATTTTCCCAATTTTTTCTCTCAGGATCATTAGCAACAGGATATTCTATCCTATGTTTTTTAACAGCATATTTCACGTTCCCAATTTCCTTCTCAAATTCAAACTCAGGCGTGTGAATGCCTATAATAACAAATCTTTTATCTTTGTATTTTTCCAACATTTCTCTTAAAGTTGGCAAAGTCCTAATACAATTCACGCAAGAATAAGTCCAGAAATCAAGTAAAACTACTTTCCCTCTTAATTTCTCTAAATTCAAAGCCTCAGAATTTATCCATTTCTTATCGTCGTCAAGCCCAACAAGCTCTGGCGCTTTCTTTTTTCTAAAAAATAGTTTCATATACAAAAAATAAAAAGAAGGTTAATATAGTTTGTGGATTGATAGTTTCTCTTCTTGAATGAAAGGTTTTTATATTGTTCTTAATAGTTATATAGACGGAAATAAAAAAAGGCATAATAATATCTTTCTCAATAATCTTATTTTTTAATATCTTATTTTTCTTTATTTTCAATTTAAATGCATTAGTCTTTATTAAGAATCTATTAGTAATCTTAATACTCATAGCCCTACTTTATTATGTCAAGATACTTGACGAAAACCTTGCCTTTTAAGGCAAGGTTGTATCTTGAGCATCCAAAAGTCCCGAACAAACCTCGGCTTTTAAGCCGAGGTATACGCAAGGACTTTTTGATTTTATTCCAAAACAAAAACCAGTAAAACAAAAAATAACTATAGCCCATACATTAGGAGCGATCTTCACAATTCTTACGTTCATTTTTATGGTAATTGGTTTTCCTCTTGTTGCTTATGGAACTCTACAAAAAGATAAACCTCTAGCCTTGGCAGGAGCAATAACAATAGGACTCTGTTTTTTAAGCTGCTTGATAATGCAATGGTGCATTATTTATGTAAAAGACAAAAAAGCTCTTAAAAGATATTTCTTAACAATATTAATAATCACTTTAGTAAGCGCAATAGACCTCTATTTAACAACACTTACTACAAATTTAATTTTTAGATTTCTTTTCGTTATTCTTATCTTAGGCTTAGTAATCTATATATTCTTTTATCCATTCATCGCAATATTCTCAAATCCGTTTAAAAAATCTAAATAATCATATCTTCAATTTCTCAACGCTCTTCTTAATTTCAGAAACAGCACAATCCACATCCTTCTTAGAAATACTTTCATCCAAACTAATCCTAATAGCCCCCTTCCTTTCAGAATCATTCAGTCCTAAAGCCCTAAGAACTTTACTTTCTTTCTGCTTTTTGCTATCGCAAGCACTTCCTGCAGAAACATAAATTCCTTTATTAGATAAAAAAGCAACTAAACTCTCACCATCAATTCCAGAAAACGAAACATTAATATTATTGTAAATCCTTTTATCTTTAGAACCATTAATCTTTCCGCCTATTTCTTCCAAAGAAGAAATAAAATAATTTCTCAATTTAATAGTTTTATCTTTATCAATTTTCTTAGCAAGTTCTAAAGCCTTAGAAAATCCAACAATCCCAGGAACATTTTCAGTCCCACCACGCAAACCTCTTTCCTGTCCTCCGCCAAAAATTAAAGGCTCAATCTCAATTCCTACACGCAAATATAGAAACCCGACGCCTTTCGGCCCGCCAATCTTATGCGCCCCAGCGCTAACCATATCTAAATTCATTTTATTAACTTCAATCTTCTCTTTTCCAAAACTTTGAGCGCAATCGCTATGAAATATTACATCTTTAGATTTACACATCTTTCCAATTTTCTCAAAATCTTGAACAACTCCTATTTCATTATTGGCATGTATAGTAGAAACTAACAAAGTTTCATCATCTATCTCGCTCTCCAATCTAGCTAAATTCAAAAAGCCTCTAGAATCAACAGGAATCTCAACAATTTCATATCCTTCTCTTTTCAAAACATCACAAATCTCAAAAATAGAAGAATGTTCAATAGAAGAAATAATAATTTTTTTCTTATTCTTATATTTTTTAGCTAATCCAAAAAATGCCAAATTATTACTTTCTGTAGTGCCTGAAGTAAAAATAATCTCCCATGCTTTAGCTCCAATCTCTTTAGCGATCTTTTCCCTAGAATCATTAACAGCTTTCTGTGCTCTTTCACCAAGTTCATGTGTTGAAGAAGGGTTTCCATAATTTTCCAAGTAAAATTTATCCATCTCAGAAACAACTTCCTTGGAAACAGAAGTTGTGGCGGCACTATCCAAATAAATCTCTTTCTTAGTCATGAATATAGGGAGAGAAATTAACTTTTAAGGCTTTCTGAAAACATTTAAATACTATTTGCCCCTTTAATAAATAAAAGAGGCAAGATGAAAAAAGTATTAGCATTTATTCTAGTTTTGGGCATAGCAGGTTTAGCATTTTTAATGATCTCTTCAAGCGCATTTAAACTAACAGGCAACGCATTATGGGATTGGGGGCACTGCAGCCCAAGAAATCCATGTCCTGCAGGGCAAGGCGACTGCGACACAAACGCAGACTGTTTAACAGGACTTTGCAGTCAAAATGTCGGCGCAAAATACGGTCAAGTAAGTAACATGGACGTTTGCGAGGCCAAACCCATAGAAGGCGATGATTTTGACAGAATATTAGGTTTGTTTAGTAGTGAGGGAGTAAGATCAACAGGAAGAATTTGGCTTGGAGTGACTCAATTTGGCGATACTCCTATAAGAGAGATAGACGGTAAAATTGCCTGCAGCACTAATTATCATTGCATAAACGGTCTGGCAACTTTAGAAATACCAACATCCTATTACATAAAAGCAGGAAATAACAATACCTATATAGAAACAACCGATTTTATTGAAAAAAATTCATTAATTCCTTGTAATCAAAAATTAGATTTAAACAAAATTGAAGCAAGCGGCGATTGGAGAGCAGGAAATAGGGCTTTTGTAGAATACCTATGCATTGAAAAGATAAATAAGCAATCTCCAAGTTCTGGAGGCTCGGGGGGCTCTGGAGGCTCAGGTTCTGGAAATGCACAAGGCGTACAACTTGTACTCTCTAGTGATACACCTAAAAAAGATCAAAGTTTATGTGGTAAGGCCTATGTATTCGAGCTTATTTCGGCTTCAGGTACCTCTGCAACTGTGAAAGTTACAGATAGCACGGGTAAAAGCGAAACCAGAGAAGTTACAGAAAATTCTTCTAAAGTTATCAATGGTGTTACAATTAAAGTTATAAATGCTGACGAAACCAATCTCAAAATAAGTTCTATCCTTGAAGTAAGCAGGGCCTGTTAAATTTAAATTTTTTTAATTCTATTTAATTTTTTCTATGTCTCCTTAGATTAAAGCAGAAAAATAAAAATGCTATGCTGACAAAAGTAACAAGGAGCATAATTGAAATTATAAAGATGTAAGAATTATCATTCTCCACAGGCTTATTCTGCTGAATGCTTTGTCCAATCGTACTATTATCTATTTTTATAGGTCCAACTATTCCTAAATCTTTACTTTCCACAGGAATACTTTCATTTTCGCATTCAATCTTTATCTTTCTAGAATCAGCCCCATTAAATATGCCCCTTACATTCGCAGTTACAACATAATCGCCGCTCTTTATTTTTTCAGGAATGTGCCAGCTAAATTCTCTTGAAAGACTATTTCCTTCCTTCCTCACTTTTAATTGTTCCAATTTTTCGTTAATATTTAGTACACTATTCTTTATTTCCAAAGAAATCTCTTCGTCGTTCTTTCCAATATTTTCTAATTTAATCTTAGACTTAATTGTCTCCCCACAGACCGCTTTCTCAGGCACATCAAAAGAACTTATAACAACCTTATCAGTAGGTCGTTCTATCAGAAAATCTTGATATTTCTGATTGCAAATTCCACTGTCTTCAGCCTTTACAACTAAAGCATAATCATGATTTAAGTCTATCTCTTCTGGAACAGTTAAATCTAATGTCATTGACGCTCTTTCTCCCCGAGTCAAATCTAAGGATCCTCTATTATCATCTACTGACTTATCTTTATTAAGATCATATAAAAAAACTTTTACATCTAAATTAAGATTCTCATCTACATCCCTCTGAAAAGCAACGTCCGTAGATATAGCGTCTCCTATTTTTATCTTATCTCCGCTGCCAGGAGAAATTATATCAATTTTAAGAGAATCGTTTAATTTATTACATGTACTTATACTCTTAAATTCCTTGGGCGGAGAATTACAGGCAACCAAGCAACAGCTCGCTGTATCCAAACTATTAACACTCTTTCCGTCCGGGCATGTTTGTTTTTCAGTACATATAACTCCAGAAAGTTCAGAGCATGTAAACTCTCCAGACGCTCCAACCACAATACTCCAGAATTTTTCAATCTGATACACAGAATCAGATACAACTGCCCTTAAATTATAGACTCCTGCAGGTTTTTTGAAAATATAATTAGCACCATAACCATCGGGAACATTATTTAACAGCCAAGAAATACTAACATTATCTTTGTCAGGGTCTTCAACATTTAAACTAAAAGTTTTTTCCTGATCTTGAATAACTTTTATAAAATCTGAATCAGGAGAACTAGATTTTATTCTAGGAGCATCATTAACAGGATTAACTTTAAGAATTACTTTATTAGAAAAAGCGTTTTCCACACCATTAGAAGCACTGAAAACAATCCAATCTTCACCAAACCAATCAGCTGTCGGTGTAAACTTAAAAACACCCGGCGATAAGATGTCTGCAGCCAAGTTATTATCACTAGAAGTATCTCCTATTCCAAACGTAATCTTATCATTTTCAGGATTTGATAAATAATTACTCAAATTCAAAATATAAGCGTTGTCTTCATCCCAAGTAATATCAGGTATTTGAGTAAATTTGAATAAACTATTCTTAACATTCAACATAACATTTTGCGATACAGAAGCCCGTCCATCACTTACAGTTATTTTTAATGTATAATCTCCAGCGTCTTTCTTGCTTGTCTGCCAGCTAAATGTTTTATCACTCTCTGAAAATTTAAATCTAGAATCATCTATCTTATAAGTTAAAGGATCGTTCTCAGGATCTTTAACTTCAACAGGAATAATTACTAAATCTCCTTTAGAGAAAGTCAATTCAGGTATTTTACTAAAAACAGGAGGATCATTAACGCAATTCAAAGCAGGGTCTTGAGCAGCAGGATTTATATTAGGGTCGCGATCATTACAATCTTGATCAGAAAGAAATCCATCTCCATCCAAATCAGCTCCAGAAATAAGCCAATTCAATGAATTTTTGAATAATCTTTTCGTCTCGCTAGTCCAAAACTGCGCTTTGGTTATCCCAAAAAATATGCTTCTTTCTTGAGCAACTTTTCCATTGAGATATTTAGTTCCAGAAGTTACACTAGCTACAACACCATCGCTAGAAAGACTGCCCGCATAAACCACAATATTTATTCCAGTAGGTTTTGCCCCCTTTAATATAGATGTTTTTACATTAATATCTTTGACATTATAAGCACTGAACATCTTTGGAATGCCTGCAACAAGAGGATCTATACTATCTTTTACATTTAAACTGCTAGGGCTTGAAGTAGAACTAGCTAAACCACTCCATCCTAACTGAGAATCCAAACCACTCTTGAAATAATCATAAGAGTTAATTATAATAGACTTATATTTATCAACAGGAATTGCAGCAGGATCATTTAGTCTTTGGTCTCCAACTATTAAAATATAATAATTAGAGAAATCAGTATCTTTTACTTTAGGCTCATATATCACTTCGTAACTATACCCATCCGCTTTCAATTCATCCAAAAGAAAATTATCAACTCCTAATTCATTCTTTACAATATAAGCCACATCAGCCTTTACAGTTCTTGGCGGAGGGTTATTGCTAGTATTATTTTGATTGTTAGTTTGGTTGTTTCCATTATCACTCGAATTGCCTCCAGGATTTCCAACTAAATTAGAACAAGAAATCCCAGGTTGAGCATTACATACGTTAATATTTGCAGGACAATAAACTCCATTTTGTTCATTATAAGTTACACAATATTGACATCCAAAAGCTGAAGAGCAAGTTCTATCTGACATAACAGGATTGCATTTAGAGAATTGTACAGTTTGCGCTTGATTTAAACATAAAAGTTGAATCTCTATAGCAGAAGCACTAATCATAGAAAAAACTATCCCAAACAAAAATAGGCCCAATACAAATAATAAAGAATTACGCATTAACTCCAGTCACACTCTTCTTTGATTTATTTGTCAAATAATAAAAATATCCTATTATTAAAATACCTGTAAGAAAAACAGAACTTATAATTAAAGTTTTGGCGTTAATCACACTGTTTTTAACTTTAGAATATACATTTTCATTAGGACTATTAGACAGATCAGAGTAATTCTCATTCATTTTTTCAGTTCCATTATCAAAACTATTATCATTAACTCCAGATTTATTTTCATCTCCAGAAGCTTTTCCAGCATACTGTTGGTCTGCAAAAACAATTATCGTTGAAGATAATCCAACACCATTGCCCTTTTCCGGTTTAAATCCTATATCTATTCTACTTTCTGTCTTGCCAGCCTTATCCGCTTTTAAGCTAAAGTAAATCTCCTTTTGTTCTCCAGGCTCAAGATCAAAGTTAGGGTTTTTTATTTTCAGATTATCTTTCAAATCTCCACTAGTAGAAGCATTTATAGTTACAAGAACATCATTAACATTCTTTACTAAGATAGACTTTTCAATTGTCTCGCCAAGTCCTACTCTCAAAATCATTCTAGAATTTCCAATACTCGCAGTTATAGCACTACTAAACCCAGAAACCATAATTATAACAGCGCAAACTAACAAGCACACAACTAATCCTTTCGTTTTCATTTAAACTCAACTGAGAAATTCATATATAAACTATATTATAATATGAAGTGTATTTTAGATAACATCAGATTGTATCCACTAAAAAAGATAAAAAATTAATTTCTTCTAAAAAATTTAATCGAACCTTTCAAATCTAAAAAATCAACAAAAATAAATTAATATACAAAATAAAAAACAGACAAATTTACCGACGGAAAATGTCTTTCATTAATTTTAAGTAATTAAAAAAAATATCCTTTCAATCATAAACATGTTTAAATACAAAATTTAATTTCGCAAGGTATAAACCAAAAAGGTTTGGAGGTAACTAATGAATTACAACAAAAAAGAGACATTAAAAAATAATTACATTCCATTTATGATAATAGCTGAAAGGAGGTTGAGAAAATGAAAACAATATTAACAATACTGGTAGCAAGCCTATTGGTACTTTCAGCTGTGCCTGCGGTACTTGCCGTTAGTACAGGAACAACAGTCGGAGTAGATATTAACACAGAGAAATTCGCTCCAAGAGTTTGGATGTGTGATAATAGAGTTGTCACAGACGACAATGTCGAACCCTGGAGAGTATCTGATGGTGGACAATATCTAAGAGAAAGAATAAACAATTATGCTTTCGAAGGTGAAAAGATCCATTGGTTAACACTTGTAATGGATAAAAACAAGATCGACCAAAATATAGATGTATTTGCTACAGTTGGTAGTTCGCAAGGTACTGGCAATGATATAGAGGCTAACTGTCAAAGAATAGGATGGCAAGAACAAGCTTTCAGAAGCTGTAATGCCAGAATCGGAGAAGAATTTGTTAAGCCTAACGAAGATACAATGGCTTTCTTCGATTGTACTTTAACAGTAGAATCAGCTGCTAGCATGTATGGCGAGTACTGGGTAACAGTAGAAGCCAAAGATGGAGACGGTATGTCTGGTTCAATGGATGAGAATGAATTTTGGTTCTTCAATCCAGTTGTTGCTTTGAGCATTAACGGAGATTTGAAATTTGACGAAGTCAGACCAGGATCATCTAGTTATTCAAAGACTATGACAGTAGGTAACGACGCTGATGCAGGATCAGGAGTTTTACTTGATATGTTTATATCAGGTACAGACTTTTACGATTCAGCTTCAAGCGGCGCAAGATGTCCTAGCACAAACCAGCTAGCATTAACAAACTTTAGATACTTCGCTACAAGCGGAGCCTATAGTAGTTTTGATGACCCTAGATCTAGCTCTGATCCTTTAAACGAAGGATATGTAGCTGTAAACTATGGAAATAGCTTTGGAAATGTCGGGACAAACAATCCATTCTACGGAACCCATGAAATCTTACAGGCAGGAGGACCATTCACGGTCAGCCCTAATGCAGGATTTAAGGCAAACATCTTAGCTCCTGGAGCTGAGCATGCTTTGACATTCAGACTTGACTTACCAGAACCATGTAACGGAAACTTCGACACAGGAAACATATACTTCTGGGGAGAAGCAATCTAAGAGGAGGTCTAATTTAATTTTTATTTTTCTCCTTTTATTTTTTAAATAGAACAAAATAATAATCACAAAAATGGAAAACAAAAACACAAAAAAAGCAATAATGGCAATAGTATTATTCGCTTCTATTATAATATTAATAAATCTAGTCTCGGCAGAATCCTGGGCTTGTTTTTCTAAAGGAGAAAAGATTAATTTCTGTAATCCACAGACTAAAGACAGAACATGCGGCAATAACATTTGCACGTTTTGCATATCAAATTTCAATGCAGCAGATAATTGTTATAATCAAGGAAATTTTAATATCTGCAACTCCATACCTCAAGAATGCTCTAATATCGGAGGCAATACTATAGATCGCGAACCGCCTGTAATAAATCTAGTCAATCCAGTTCAAGATGCAATATACACAGACAATTCATTTCTTATAAAAATAATTCTTGACGAAAAAGCAGATCTATTACTTTTAGACAATCTAAACTCAAGATCTAGATGGACAAAACTTTGTCAAGACTGCACAGGTTTCAATAGAAATAAAGGTTTTCGAGAAGGGTTCAATGATATAACCTTTCAAGCAATAGATGTTGTAGATAATAATGCCACTAAAAACGTAAAATTCTTCATAGACAGTAAAGTGCCTAAAATAACAAAAACATCTCCTAAAAGAGGATTTACATCAGGCGATTTTAATCTAGAGTTTATGGAAAACAATCCTAAATTATTAGTATTGCATTATGGAAATAACGCAACAGGTTTTAGATCTTCCAATACAGACATTAGCAAATGCTTTTCCAATAGAGGAAAATATTCTTGCAATACTTCCATAGATATAACCTCTTTTAATAATCAGGACATGTCATATTGGTTTGAGTTAAAAGATATTGCAGATAATTCTGCATTAAGTAAACCCATTTTATTAAAAGTAGATACAACTCTTCCAATAATAACTTCTTTCAACTCTATGATTCACATGAATCATCTTATTTTAGACATGAACATAACTGAACAGAATTTTGCATCTGTAGAATACATAGATCATTTAAGTTCACGCCCTTCATGGAAAGTATTGTGCACTCACTTAAGCAAAGGTTCTTGCAGCAATAGAATAAGCTTGTCTTCAGGCTCTCACGATATAGATATAAAGGTTTCAGATCTAGCAGAAAACTTCATATTAAAAAATTTAAAAGTTTCAATATAAATAAATTACTAAATCTAAAATGGAAAAAAATAATATTCTTGTTGTTGGCGCTCATCCTGATGACGTAGAGCTTGGATGCGGCGGCACAATAGCCAAACATTTAGATTTAGGCGACAAGGTTTTTGTTTTAGTTATGACAAACGGAGATAAAGGAAATCACGTTCCAGACAGGAGTGAATGTATAACTTCACTGTCAGTTTTGGGCATACCAAAAGAAAACATCTTTTTCGGAAATTTCCCAGATGGATTTTTAACAGATAGCCAAGAGATAGTAAATTTAATAGAAGATTATATAAAAAGGTTCAATATTGTACGTGTTTACACACACCATCCTAATGACAGGCACCAAGATCATAGAAATTGTAGTAATGCAGTTTCCTCAGCATCTAGAAAAATTTCAGAAATACTACTATTCCAAGGTCCTTCTACAAAACATCCATTCGAGCCACATTACTTTGTCGAATTATCCCAAGAAAATCTAGACAAAAAACTTAAGGCCTTAAACTGCTACAAAACCCAAATTGAAAAAGGTATTGTTAAATTAAAGTGGCTAGAACATCTAGCAGGTTTTCATGGTATTCCTCAGCAGTCAATTTACGCTGAAGCATTTGCGATAAATCACGTCTTCAAAAGAGGCAAAGATGTTTAAAATAATTGTTTCAGCACATCAACCAAACTTCATCCCCTATTTAGGCTTCTTCGATAAAATGAAGCAATCCAATATATTTGTCATCAGAGACGAAGTGTTATTTATAAAAAAAGAATATCACAATAGAAATAAAATAAGAATAAACAGCAATGACAACATAAAAAATCCACAATCAAAATGGCTTTGTGTTCCAGTAGAAGATTCCGATGACTACATCATGCATGTAAAAATTAAAAGAGATTCACAGCAAAAAAATCAGTCATGGGAAAAAATCTTTCTGCACGAAATAGAAGCCAGTTACCACAAAGCCCCATATTTTAAAAATTTCTTTCCCGAATTAGAAAAAATATTAAATAATTCAGATAGTAATTTAATTTCGTTGAACATGAAAATAATAAATTTCATTAAGCAAGTATTTAATATCAAGACGCCAATAATCCTAGCTTCTGAATTAGGACTTAAACCACAGCATTACATAAAATCTGACGCATCAGAGGATATAGCAAAAATTTGTGAAAAATTAAAAGCAGATATCTATCTTTCAGGCCCAGGAGGCAGGACCTATCTAAAATTCCAGCCATTCGATTCTCGTGGCATCGAAGTAAAATTTCAAGAATATCGACATCCAATATATCAACAGCATCTCCCAGGTTTTCTTCCTTATATGGCGTCTATAGACGCTTTGTTCTGCACAGGCAGAATACCTAAAGTAGAAGTTATAGAAAAAGAGATTATGGTAAATAATTTACAATAAATAGCAAAAAAATTTTAAGTCTTTTCTGACTTGCTCATAATTCTCATATAAAATTCCGACTAAGCCCAACCTTGAAGCTGCCATAACATTCTCTTCAGAATTGTCAACAAAAGCAGATTCATAAGGATCGGCTTTTAATGATTTTAAAGCATGCAGGTATATTTTAAGATCAGGTTTAGTCACTTTTAATCTGCACGAAAAAGTCATTGAATCAAATTCATTTGGATGTTTTTCCATAAAATATTCAGCAGCAGGCAGCTCTGTATTGGATATCAAACCAACTTTGTATCCGCTTTCCCTAAGTCCTCTTACTAAATCAAACATTTCATTTCTCGGATTATAAACTATGGAAAAAGCTTCTTTCCATAAAGAATTTCTAAAATCTTTTTTAATTCCCTCTAATCTACACAGTTCTCCAAAAATTTTCTCTTCAGTTATCTCTCCTCTTTGAAAAAGAACATCATATTTTTTATAAAAATTAATTATTTTATCTTTAGGCAAATCTAATTTTCCAGCTAAATAACCCATTATATTCTTTCTAGGATTTTCAATTAAAACCCCGCCCCAATCAAAAAACACAGCTTTCATATTCTAAGTCTAAAAACAGGCTATAAATACTTTATTAATAAAAAATAGTTAAATTATTTTACCAGAATTAACATCAACTACAGTATATGACTTATATTTACTTTGAGAACTATAGCAATTGACGCAAGTATTCTACCATTTTGTCAGTTGATATATTCGCGAGAATCAAAAGTCTAGGTTAAAAATTTGAGTCTCTAGCTATAATTTTCTGATACATCAAGATTTGCTGTTTGCGCAAACTCCCAGTTTTAACTCGCGAGAAAGCAAACGCAAACGTCAAGAATCTTTGATTCTTGAGCGTGATCAAGATTTTTCAAATCTTGACATCTTGTGTGCTCAAGAACCCCGAACACGCCCCGGAATTTATTCCGAGGGTTCTTGACATCACAATACAAAACAGCACAATAATCTATTTAAACTTAATTTTCATTTTCAAAAGATGGAAAAGAGAATTATTTTCATTATTTTATTTCTTTTTGCCATAATTCCTTTAGCCATAGCTCAAGTCCCCCCAGACAAATCTTTAATTAAATCTTCAGACAGCCCAAAGGTTTACTGGTTCCAGAATAATGTTTATTATTGGATTCTTGATGAGCCAACTTTCAACGAAATGAGCCCACTCTGGAGTTTTGCAAATGTTATAGAATATCCTGCTGCAACATTCAACAGCCAAATTCTCAACAACCCTTCCTACAAACAAGGCCCGAACTTTATCTCGGACAATTTATTAATTAAAAAAACATCTCCAACAATAGAATCCACCGTTTTTCTCACGCATAACAATCAGCGACGAGCTTTCTTTAATTATGACGCGCTCATAGACCCAAGCTATAATCTCCAAGAGCCAAACATTATCGGTGTAACACAAACACTAAGAGATTCTATCTCTTCTGGAGACCTTATCTATGCTGTTGGATCTGATTCTGGAAGAATTAATCTCTTCAGAGACGCATTCAATAGAGCTAGTGGAATAAATAATCTCGGCTATGCTCGGACAACTACGCAAGCATGGGGAGCAGGGCAAATTCAATATTTTAAAAGATTAAATGATAATTCAGCTATTGTCTACAATCCAAACGAAAATTATGCATACCCTACTTATGGAGCTATCTATACAAAATACACTGCAAGAGGCGCAAACATATACGGCTTTCCAATAGGAGATGTAAGCGATGGAATTATCTCATCAGTCACAGGAGCAAGACCTGTATATCAAAGATTTAGTGGTGGGAGCAATACAGAAACTTCTATCAATCATCATTTTACAGGTCCACGAGTAGGATTAACCGTAGAAACACACGGCCCTATTCTAGAAAAATGGGCTGCAATGGGATATGCGGCAAGTTGTGCTGGTTTGCCTACCAGCGACGTTTATTCATGGCAAAATGGTTTAAGATCAGATTTTGAAAATGGCTATATTTATTGGGATGGTGCAATAACAATAGCATCTTGTGAGCCTACTGTATGCACAAATGATTGCAATCAAGGCACAACACAGTGCCTGACATCTTCGACAAAACAAACATGTGGAAACTATGACGCAGATTCCTGCACAGAATGGGGCGGAAATTTCTCTTGCGCAAACGGGTGCGAACTTGGAGTGTGCAAACCAGCTGTTTCATGTTCAGATGGAATAAAGAACGGAGATGAAGCAGACATAGATTGCGGAGGATCTTGCAGTGCTTGCCCAAATGGAAAATCCTGCTCTTTTACTAATACGAACTGCCAAAGCACATATTGCAATCCAAATAATATATGCTCTGCTCCATCATGCACTGATGGCTGGAGAAATGGGAATGAAGCAGGCATAGATTGTGGGGGAAATTGTCCTACTGCTTGTCAAACTCCTGCCTGTGAAAATCCTACAGGGGGAGATGAGTTTGTAGTAAATACAAATTTAGAGGTAGGTCAACTATACCCTGCTATTGCAATGAATACAAATGGCAACTTTGTTGTAACATGGCAAAGCGGTTTACAAGATGGAGATGGAAATGGCGTCTATGCTCAAAGATTTGATTCAAATGGCAACCCACAAGGACCTGAATTCAGAGTTAATACTTATACGGTCAATCATCAAGAATATCCGTCTATTGCAATGGATATAAATGGTAATTTTGTTATTACATGGATGAGCGATGGACAAGATGGTTCTTCTTATGGTATTTACGCGCAACGCTTTGATTCAAATGGCAACCCACAAGGACCTGAATTCAGAGTTAATACTTATACAGATAATAGTCAAAGCTGGCCAGCAGTAGCCATGGATTCCCAAGGAAACTTCGTCATAACATGGTTTAGTTATTTGCAAGATGGTTCTCCTCAGAACATCTATGCTCAAAGATTTGATTCTTCTGGAAACAAACTTGGAGGAGAATTCAGAGTTAACACTTACTTAGATAGTTTGCAGATAGATCCTGCAATTGTAATGGGTTCTCAAGGCAATTTTGTCATAACATGGCAAAGCTCTGGCCAAGATGGTTCTGATAGCGGGATCTTTGCTCAAAGATTTGATAGGAATGGAAATCCACTGGGAAATGAATTTCTTGTGAATACAAACACAGCGAGCTCGCAGGTGTCCTCATCAATAGCCATGGACTCAAGTGCTAATTTCGTAATAACATGGCAAAGCTCGCACACAGGAGCATTTAACATTTATGCTCAAAGATTTAATTCCAATGGAGACAGAATGGGGGGAGAATTTTTAGTTAATTCTGCAGCCAATAGACAATCTCCAAATGTTGCGATGGACGCTCAAGGAGACTTTATCATAACTTGGAAGAGTGATTGGCCATTTAATATCTATGCAAGAAGATTTGATAATAATGGGAATCCCATAGGCAGCGAATTTATAGTAAATACCTATCAGACCTTTGAAGATGACGATCGTCCAGTTGCGGCAATAAGCTCAAAAAGTAATTTTATCATTTTATGGCACAGCTGGAGAAATGGACAAACGCCAGATAGTAATAGGCAATACGACATAATCGCAAGGAATTTCAAATGTCTTTCTGCTTGCGAGAATGGAAACAAAGATCCTACAGAAACAGACATTGACTGCGGCGGCTCATGCACTGCCTGTCCTAATGATAAGTCCTGCCTAATCAATCCAGATTGCCAAAGCAATTACTGTAATCCAAACAACTATTGCTCAATACCAAGATGTGATGATGGAGTGAAAAATGGAAACGAGCTCAACATAGATTGTGGCGGTAGTTGCGGAGCATGTCCCGAATCAAATAACAATCCGTCGGGAGCAAACATCCTTCATATTAATTCCCAAGGCTTAGAGACACTTGACAGAAATAGTGATGCGCAGGATTGGTGGGTAATCCCTGGAGCAGAAATAACAGCAGACGGTTCTCTTGCAATTACATTATCAGACTTTAAATCATCGAATCAAGATTATGATCTCTATGTCTATGGAGATGATGCAACATCTCAATTATGCTCATCAACATCAGCAGATCCGTCAGAATCATGCAACATCGCAGTTAAAGTAAGAAAATCATACTACATAAAGGTCTTGGCATATTCGGGAAGTGGCGCATATCAAATACAAAATATATTTGCAGCTCTTCCAAACCCTCCTGGACCAATAACTAATCTTCGAGAAACTGCTCATACGGATACTACTATTTGCATAGACTGGAGCAAGCCGATAAATGGAGGCAATCCAACATATTATCATATTCGGGAAAATATAAAATCAACAGATGCCACACAATCAACAACAAGCTTTTGCAGAAATGACTTCCCTTCCGCAACAGACGTGAGATTTACAATAGAGGCATGCAATGTAGATGGATGTCCAGCATCATCAGAGATCATTGCAAGAACCGACCAAGCTATAATGACCTCTAGCAAACCAGCAATAACCTCTTTCATAATCAACTCCTCAAAAGTAAATGGCAAGCCTATAGTTACCATAAAAGGAAGCGTGGAAAATCAGGCAGGAGTTACCAACAATCCGGACTTTAGTATTAAAATAAATATACTATCAGATAAACTCCAGTTGGTTAATACGAGCTTGTTGCAACCAGCGGTAATTGACAACTCACATGCAAATTTCTTATATATGTGGGTGCCAAATCAATCTCAGTATGGATCAATATTTACTCTCGTAGTAATAGCGAGTGATGGTGATAAAAAAGCGACAATTGAGGACAAAGTTAAACTGAGTGTTCTCCAGGGAAAGAAAATTCTTATTGATCCTGGGCACGGGCTTATCAACAATAGTGGAACTTGGGAGCACACTCGTCCATGGTGCAAAAGAAACGACGTTGCAAAGACAGTTGACTGCAGTCTTGGAAGCGGAAAAAACCCATTAGCAGGTTACCCAGACACAGTTATTAATGAAGGATTAAATACAGTAAAAATAGCTAAAGAATTGAAAACATTACTGGAAAATGAGAGTGCTATTGTAAATGTAACTCGCAACTTTAGTTTAGACGCAGGATTAGGTAGAAGCGGCAGACCTACATGGGAAGAAGGTGCTTATGAATATCTGATTAAAGTAAAAAACGAAAGTATAGACGTATCAAGTGCTGGCGATAAAAGTCCTGCAGAAAACAGAGATATTAATGTAAGATGGCAGTATGCAAATAACATAATAAAGCCTGACTTCGTAATTTCTATACATACCAATGCTGCCGGAGGTACAGGCTCTCAGTTTGTTATATGTAATGAAATCCAAAGAGACAGCCCTAACTGGAGTTGGGGGGTTAATAATCGCATGGCAAAGTTTAATGATATAATCTCCATTGCAAATAAAACCATGCGGCCTGCTGTTTTAAAAACAGTATGGGGCGAAAATATGAATGGAGCACATGACCGAGGATTATACCCTACTTGTCCTGCAATAATAAGATTACCTCAATCCCATTCTGCGCTTGTTGAAGTTGCTTATCACGATAACTACTACGACCATCTGCAGCTTACCAACCAGACCTTCATACAAAAAGCCGCACAAGCCATCCTTGATGGAATTGAATCATACTTTGCAACAAGAAATAATGTAAATCTCACCATCTTAACCCTCCGTGTAAATGCTTACTCTCCTTTCAAGGTAAAAGTGAGTGTAACAGGCGAAGACGGAGAACTGACAAGTGGCTTGAACGGGCAGAAAATAAATGAAACTAACTTTGAAGTTTATCTTATTCCGCCTGGAGAATCTCCATCTCCTGAAAAAAAGCAGGAATTTACCGCAGAAGAAATATCGACAGGCATCTATGAACTAACAATAAATCCAAACAACCAGATAGCTGGCGAGGCTTCTGACCTCTACATTTCTATAATAGATCCGACAGAACCAGAAGGCCAGCAGCTTAGCGACCTTGCAGTTGCGCCAGAGGCAGTCTACATCTCTGACCACGAAGGAAAACCTGTTGTAAATCTAATCTCACCATTCAACAATTCAATAGAAAGAGGAAAAATCAACTTTACATACAAAGCAAATGACGATGGAAATATTGAAACCTGCTCACTTCTTATTAATGGAGCAGTCAGGGAAACGAAGACCAATGTTATAAAAAATACTGAGCAGACATTCGAACAAATTCTTGTAGACGGAGCATATTTCTGGAATATAGAATGCAAAGATAACACAAATCTTGTCGGAGCATCTCCAGTCTATCAGTTTAGTGTAGAGTTAGACACAGACAATGATGGCATCTTAGATAAAAATGATAATTGCCCTTCAACTACAAATTCAGATCAAAAAGACGCAGACCAAAATAATATTGGAGATGCTTGCAATGAACTTGAAGACAGCGATAACGATGAGTATGCTAATAATTTAGATAATTGCCCCTCCATCGCTAATCCGAGTCAGCAGGATACTGATAATAACAGCATAGGAGACGCATGTGAAGTCAAATTCCTCAGAGGCGACGCTAACGCCGATGGCAGTGTAGATATTTCAGATCCAATAAAAACTCTTTTTTATCTTTATTCAGGTGTTCAAATTTCATGTAAAGAGACTGCAGATACAAATGACGACGGAAAAATAGACATTTCAGATCCGCAGTACCTTCTTAACTTCTTATTCAAAAATGGCCCATCAATAAAACAGCCTTCTCCAAATATTGGAATAGACACAACCCCTGAAAATCCAGATTTAGGATGCGAATCATATAGCCCTCAAGGCCAAGGTGGAGGAGGAAGTCTAACTCCAGAAGATGTCCTAAAAGATCCAAATATTGCCCAATCAGTGAAAGATGTCATCAAACCCTATGCATGTCTCCTAAATGGAGATGTAGATCAAAACAAAAAGATAGACATGAACGATTATTATTCGCTAAGTTATACATTATTAGGCAAATTTAAGATTGATGAATTATGCAAATGCAACGCAGATGTCAACGAAGACAAACTTATCAATCAAAACGATGTAACTACCTTATATAACGCTATACGTTATAACAAACAGCTTCCAAAAGAAGGAGAATGTGAAAAGCCAACACTTTCATCACCAACACTCTCACCTTCACCTAGTCCATCACCCTATTAATTTTTTTGTTGTAAATTGAGCAGAGTTTGTCTTCAACTAATTAGTAGCTCTCTCTAATTATTCTACTTAATCCGTCATATTCTATTTTATCTTCTTTTCTATTAGATTTAAAATAAATTGTTGTAGACATTACAGAGTAATAAGAATTAAAATTATTAATCTTTCTATTTTGTAATAGTTTGTTAACTACAAATCCTTTAACAATTCCATCCTTTGTTCTTATTCTAGCAGCCCAAACGTATTCTTTTTTAAAAGATCCTCTTCTCTCAAATTCTATCTCAACTTCCCTATTATACGTAGAAAGATAATTTTCAATATTTCTGCCTAAAAATTTGACAATTCTATCCACTCTTTTAGGAGTTAACTTTCTAAAAGAGCCTTCTTTTCTTTCAACATCAATACAAGGATAGGCAAATTCAATTTGTTCATTAACAATAGGTTTCATTATGAAATTCATTAAAATCTATTTTTAAACATTTATACTATCTATTATACATTAGACAAAGCCTATTCAACAACTTCCAAGACACTTTTAATAATATAGTCAACTTCCTCTTCTTTCAAAGCAGGATAAATAGGAATAGATAAAGTTGTACTGTACGCTTCTTCAGTTGCTAAAAATTTATTTCTATCTAATCCCATATATCTATGTAGAGGTTTAAACACAGGAAGCTCCGTTCTTATTCCTTTTTCAATTAATTTATCTTTCATATTGTCTCTTTCTCCTTCATTTGAAAATTTAATCACATATCTAAATGGGAAACTTCCTCCAATTTTAGAAGGAATCTTAAAAGACTTTCCAGAGAATGCCCCATCATATTTTTCAGCAATTATCTTTCTCCTTTCTATAAAATAATCTAGCTTTTTAAGTTGTTCTATTCCTATAGCGGCCTGTATGTTACTTAATTCATAATTATAAGTAACAGAATAATTTTCTCTTTTATCATATTTAGTTAAATCCTCTAAGTTTTCTTTTATTAGATTGGAAGAACTAACAATCATCCCTCCATGTCCAGTAGAAATCACTTTTGTAGCACAAAATGAGAACACTCCGACTTCAGTTATACCGCCTGTAATTTTGCCCTTATACTTGGCTCCCAAGCTCTGGGCGCAATCCTCAATAACAGAAATTCCTAAATCAAGAATAGACTCCAGATCAGCTGGCGTTCCAAACATATGAGGCACAATTATAGCTTTAGTCCTTTTATTTATTAAATCTTTTATAGTTCTAGCAGAAATATTATATCCTTTCTCATTAAAATCCTTATCAATATCTGCAAGAACAGCTCTCGCCCCAATATAGTCTACCGCGTTCATAACACTAGAACAAACGTAACTTGGAATAATAACCTCGTCTCTATCAGAGATTTCCAAACCCATCAAAGCCAAATGCAGCGCACTTGTTCCAGAATTAGTCGCCTTAGCGTACAAAGGTCCAACAATTTCCCGCATCTTTCCTTCAAACTCATCTCTTTTTTCTCCAGAAGCATGCATCCCAGATCCTATTTGGAAAGATGCAGCCCAAACTTCCTCCTTTCCAGCACATGGTTTAGAGTGAGGTATTTTATACATTTTTTATAACCTCTTTAACTAAAGTGTCATAAAAATAAGAAGGCAATTTATCAGCTCTTCCATAATCTATTCTTTCTGATTTTCTAAAACCTAACTTATCATAAAAAGCAACAGCAGGATTATCAGTTCTAACTCTAAACCTAACTTTCTCAAAATCTTTACTGTAACAACTTTCTAAAAAAGCACGCAATAATTTCCTACCAATTCCAAAACCTCTTCTATCTCCATCAACAATTATCTTATTCAAAAAACCATTTCCATCTCTTAAAGAACCAATCTGATATCCAACAATTTTATTTTCATCAAAGGCAATATGGCTTAATTCCCATTTCTTAGGCAATTCTAAAAGAAGATTGTCAATATTCCAAGGCTCGTCACCAATTTCTTTCCAATTTCTTTCTAAAGCTAAAATTTCATTGGATTTTTCAATAGCGTATTGTCTAGTAAAATTGACTATTTCCATAAAAATAAAACAAAATCATAATTTAAAAGCATTCGCTTGATTCAATACAACGTTTAATTTCTAAAAACTTAATCAAAAAAGTAGCTCCTGTTACCTCACCCAATACAACTAACTTGCTCAAATCTCACTACAAATCCATATTTTACATTTATTCTTAAAAACCAGTCATTAAATATAGCATTTAAATAATCTAACTGCCGATCACTAACAATTTCTCCTCTAAAACAAGGATTAGGTATGCTAACTGTTCCATCAACAACATCAAAAGATTCTATTTTATATCCTCTAGGTATTTCTATTTTTATTCTTTCAAATTCAGGATTAAATAATTTTTTTACTTTATCATATAGCATTTCTCTTTTAAGTTCATATCGCCTTCTTAAAGAAACAAGCTCTTCAATTTCTTTAGCTAATTCTGTCATTATCTTTAGTATTGAGATAAGTATTTAACCTTTATTTATAATATTATTAAAACTATTATCTGATTGAATACTTCTAGGACTTTAGAGTCCATTTAAATTACTCCTAAATTTCTTAAAATTATATAAATTCCTTCAATAATAACTAAAATATCAAGCGCTATAAATATCGGCTATACTTATAAATATTATCATTAATCAAAAAAAAGTAGTAACATAGATTTATATTTGTCTCTACTATTAATAATAACAAAAGAGAAAAAATGAAACATATATTTTCTATAATACTAATGGCAGTAGTATTATCCTCTGTTGTCTCTGCAGATAAACTCTGTCAATTCGCATCCACAGCCTATGCAACTTCAGAAAATCCACTGGGCTCTTTAGCCCAATATGCTCTAGGCGCTCCAGATGCAAAACAAAATAGTCAATGTACAATTTGGAGCGGTTATGGCTTATCTTGGTCTCCAAGCAATTGGAATGTAAAAGCAAATCTAACTTTAAAATATTCAACTCCAGTCTATGCATCAAATCTAACAATCTTCGGAGATTACGACGTATGTTTTAGTAAAATCTTATTAAAAAACTCACAAACAAATCAAATAAAAGAAATATCAAACACTTTTGAAAATTCTTGCACGATAAATAAAAACCTAGATTCAACATTCCTCGCAGATTCTATAATTTTAGAAACCTGCGGATGGTCCTGGTCTTCAACAGATTCTGTTCAACTATGCGGAAAAACCTCTGAAAATCAACAATCCACAAATGTAGAAATTTGCAAGTGGAAAGATTGTAAAAATGCAGCTGTTTCATTTTCCATAGATGACGGATCAACTGCTTGTATGACTGAATTAGAGGCTAAAGGCTTTAGAGCCACTTATTTTCTATCAGGAACATCAAGCTATTCATCTTCATTATGGGCAAAATTTGATTCAGCATTCCAAAAAGGCCACGAACTCGCAACACATACAGTAACTCACTGGTGTATAAATCTACCATTATCTCAATACACTAGCGAAGTAGATAATAACATAAACGACATAATATCTCACACCTCAACAAAGAGAACCGACATAATAACTCACGCTTATCCTTGTGGCTTTACAACTCCAGAAATTGAAAATCTTCTTAAATCAAACACAAACTGGAATTTCCTCTCATCAAGAGGTTATCATATAAATTATTTTGAAGAGCAAACTCCTCAAGATTATTTCAATCTTAAAAGTTTTAATACTCCTCTTTTTCACGACCCTCCTTTAGCCCCCCCTAATTATCTCGATGTAATAAACGAAGTAGAGAAAAATCAGAAATGGGCAAACCTAGTTTTGCATGGACAATGCACTGATCAAGGAACTATAGATTCTCTTCCTTCCAGAAATATTTGGGTAGACACAATAGGTAACGTTGTAAAATATATCTCTCTAAGAGACAATACAGAAATAACTAATCTTGTACTAACTACTAATCAAATTAAATTCTCAATCTCAACACCAATAAAATATCAATCTCCTTTATACAATCAAAATATCTCCTTGCAATTAAATCTCCCATTGGGCAAAAGAGTTTTATCTATAGCTTCCAATTCACAAAAAATACCTTTCAAGCAAAATTTAGATATCTTAAAATTAACAATACCTTTCCCAATTTCTCACAATATAATTATAAATATGCAATAAATAATCTAAAGGTATTTATACTCTCATTTTTATTTTCTCTTATGAAAAATAGAATAAAAAATTCTCTTGATTCACAAAGTCCATTACCTTCTGGGTTCCTTTATATGCATCATATAAACCTAGAAAAGTCTGATGAGCATGTTAAAGCTTTTATTGATGTAATTGTATATGATATAACAAGCCATTTTGAAAAAAAAGGTAGACGAACTAAATTATACGACAATGTAGAAGAAAGTAAAAACACCAATATAAGAGATAAATACCTAAAAACTTCAGACGGAGTAGTAAGCGGAAAAGTTTCATACCTAGAGAGCACTTCCGAGGGAGTTATAGTAAGAAAACAAATACTTACAGATATCGCCTTTAGATCATTAAGTTATAATGCTGCTCAAACTGAACGTTTTAATTTGATTCAAGCTTTAAAAAAGATAAAGATAAGATAATTATTTCCTACTACATACATGCTTAAATATCTAACTTTTTAAATATAATAATGAAAGGTCCATTTTCAATATGGGCATTTTTTGGCCTGACTTTATGGATAGACATCCTAACGCATATTATCTTGCCAAAAAAAGAAAAAAGAATAAACCCCTATAGTCCAATAAGAAAGGTTTCTGTAATAATTCCAGTACACAAAGAGCCAGAAAAATATTTAGAAGAAACAATTCAAGCTTTATACAAAGAACATTATCCTATTTTTAATGTAATTATCGCAGGAGATGAAGAGTCACAGTCAGCAAAAGCCATAGTAAAAAAACTCTCAAAATCACACAAAAATCTTTATTATCTAGAATGTCCAGATAGATCGAAAGCAAGAAAAATAAATTATGTTACAAAAAAATACAAAAATACTCTGGGCGATTTTATCTACGTTAGAGACTGCCGTGTTAAAGGCAACCCAGACTGCATAGAAAAAATGGTCTCTTATTTCTCAGAAAAAGACGTTGCAGCAGTTACTTCTTATGGTCGCGTAAGTATTCCAAAAAACTCATTATCCCGAGCATATTTTTACGGAAAAGCTTGGATAAATGAAGTAGGAAGATTTAGAAAAAAAGCGCAGGAAAAAAGAAAGGCTGTCTTTGTTGTTTGCGGCGCCTCAACAATGTACAGAAAATCAATTCTATTAGAATTACCCCTATTATACGGAAGTAAAACAGAGGATACATATTACACTTGGATCTTACAAAAAAAAGGATATAGAATCCGCGTCGCAGACGATGCAACTGTTTCAGCTCCAGAAGTGGACGGAGAAGGAATATCAGGCATAAAAAACCAATTAAAGCAATCTTATAGGTGGAGCTCAGGAACAATCCAATGTTTTTATAGAGAAGGCTCCGATCTATTCAAAAATAAGTCTTTAGCATATACGACTCTCTTTCCAGGATTTTTAGAAGCAGTTACATATTCAATTCCCTTTGTTCTTCTTCCTTTAATATTTTTAATTTTTCCAATATATGCAACAGGTTTCTTTATAGGAGACACAATTTTTTCTCTTGTGGGAACTCTTTTAATCTTGCCTGAAAAATTCGGCAAAACTCTAATTCACTATCCTCAAATAATTTTCTTTAAATATCTAAATTCTCTAGTTTTCTTAACAGCATTGAACGTAACCACATATCAAGCGATAACAAATCAGTCATATAAATGGACCAATGAGTGGACCCCACCACCCACAACATTAACTCCAGAACTATAATTTTAAAATGTCAAGATTAAAAAATATCTATATAATATCTATAATATTAATTTTAGTAACTTTTATTTTAATCTTGGTCTTAATTAACGCACAGTCTAATCAATCAAAAATTCAGAATAAAGAATCACAACAATCAAAGAAAATTTCAGGCATTGTAACAAATATCTGGATAAATAAAAAAAATCTTCTCAAATTAAAAGAAAATAATATAACTTATTTATTTGTAGATATAGGAGATTTAGAAGCAAATGGAAAAATAAGAACTCCAAGAGAACAAATAAATTTTTTCATAAAAACAATAAACGAATTCGAACAATCAAACAATTATAACTTCATAATATTGCCCTATACTGAAATAATTCTAGATAAATATTCTTTAAGCAAAGAATTTCAAAGCAATTTAATAAACGAATACAAAAACCTCATAAATCTAGGATTCAACGGCGCATTCATTGACATTGAAAAAATTCCTCTAGATCAAAGGCAAATCTACATATCATTAATAGAAAAAATGCAAGAAAGCCTTCCATCAAATTCTCCCTTAGCAATCTATACCGGACACTTAAATCAAAATCCAAACGAATGGGAATGGGATATTAATTTATACCAATCAATAGCATCTAAAGCAAATCTTATAATCCTCCCAGCTTACGACACTTCAGCCCAAGATAAAGAATCCTATCAATATAAAATATCGGAAGAAATAAAAGAATTAAACAAAATAAATTCAAAAGCCAAATTTCTTCTAGGTATACCGACACACAAAAACTCCCCAGAAACTATAGAAAACGCTTTAGAAATCTATCAAAAACAAACAAATCAAAATTCTAACTTCATTGGAACCTCAATATTCGCAGAATGGACAATTACAGATCAGCAATGGAAAACTTATAATCAATATTTCTCCTAATTTTCTTATCTCTTTTCAGCTTCATTTTTTTCAGCTTTAACAGGATGTACTTGCGGAGTATAAGTTCCATCGCCATTATTCAAAAAAACATAAACTGCACCTTTACCAAATTCTTTCGAACGATTAGAAACAGAATCAACAATAACATAATCAGCAGTAGTAACAATTATGTCTGGTCTTCCATCTCCATTCATATCGGCCGTTGTAATACCTATACTAGAATTATGCGCAAAAAGATAATATCCTACAACAGGAAAAACTTTTTTTGCCTCCTCAATCCGATCTTTAAAAATTTTATCCCTCTCCATTTCCTCTTTTGTTTTTCCACATCCAACAATTCCAGCTAATCCAGTAGCCATCAATCCTCCATAAACTAATTTTCTCATAGAAAATTCATCAATTTATAGTATTAAAAACTTTTCCCCAATTTAGTATCTAAAAGAGTAGTAAAATTATTTCTTATTCTTCCAATACAATATCCCCAAACCGATAAAAATTATCCCCAAAATAGTCAGGGAACTATTCAAAACATTTATTTTTAAACCTATCAAATTCAGATAAAAAACAGCCAATGGAACAATAGCAATACTTAAAGCAAAAGATAAAGCCATTCTTTCAATCCAGTCAATAGCCCCTTTGTCTCCCTTTTCAGACTTTTCATCGAAACTTTTTGTTTTTGGAAAGAAAACAAAGCTAATAACAAATCCCGGCAAAAACAATACATATATCGAGCCAAAAACAACTCTAAAAGCTCCAAGCATACCTAAATCGCTAAAATACCCAATCAAAATACTAATCAAACTCAATATAGCCACAATTCCAATTACAGAAATTCCTATCCTAGCTCTAAGCTTCAAATGTTTCCATTCACTCATCGTTCTCCTCCAAAACTAACACACTTAATAAAATTATCAATATTCCTGCAATAACTGATATCAACCAAGACAACCATCCTAATTCTATAGTTTTATATTTAATAATAACAAATCCCAATACACCTAAAACAACAACAAACAAATAGTCTTTAGCCCCAGCACTTCTCTCAACTTTATGTTCATGTTCAGAAAATACATCCAATATCCCTGAAAAAATTACAAATATCAAGAAATAATTTAAATTCAGATAAACAGAAACAACCCCCGGCCATACTTGTTCAATTAATAACAAAATCAAATAAGTAACAAGCAATATTTGAAATGCGTGATTAATCAAATCAGCCCAATATCCTTTTATCATATTAATACTCCTGATTTGTGCACATCAACCTTTATCCAATCTACCGGAATTACATAATTAGAATTTTCTTCCTGTCCAAGGTGAGGAACACTAAATACCATACTTAATTTATTATCCTTCACATATAAATTTTCTTCCTTTATATTAAACTCCTTTTCAGCAACAAGCCAATCCCCATCTTTCTTTGGAATATCATAATCAATAATTAAATAATCAACATTTTTCTTTGTCCATTCCCAATCATTCTTTATGCTCAAAACTCTCTGCTTAAAAGGTTCAAAATAATTTTTTCTATTTAAAGCAAAATATCCTGCCCCAGATAAAATTACGTCATTATCTCTAAATTTAATTCTATATTCACCTTCACTTAAATTAATATACATCGGTTGATTTATCTTATTAAAATCAAATCCCTTTTCATTTCCATCTACACTATAAACAATCTTCTGCAATCCAGCAGAATGATAAGTAACTAATCTTAACTGCCCATTATTTTTAGATTCAAAATATACATTTACATCTCTCTTGTCCAAATTATTATATATCTCATTATCTGCCAAAAACAAACTATCCGCAACTATTTTATTTGTATTTATTTTTATCTCTCTAATCAATCCATCAAAACTAGAAAATTCTAATCTATAAACTCCTTCTTTCAATCCTTCAGCTATAAAGTCTCCCTCCTGAATTTTAGCCTCGCCCTTATTAACGTTTTCAATACCATCATCTTCAATTAAAAATTCCTTAACTAAATTATTATCCGAATCATACAAAGAAATATGCATTTCATCAGTTCCATCATACCAATTTAAATCTTGTTTTTTAACGTCTAATTTTAAATCGCCTTCTGCATATATATAAAAAGTATGCCCTCCCCTTAAACTATAATTAATTACAGTCTCTTCTTTATTATAATCTTCAACTTTATTACTAACAGCATTAAAAGGCTTTTCTGTAGCAATTACAATTCCTTCTTTATCTCTTAATTCATCTTCATCTCTTAATTCATCTTCATCTCTTAATTCATCTTCATCTAACGCCTCTGCTCCATTAATCCTATAAACATCTCCTTTTTTTTCAAATTTTTCCAAATCTCTAAAAGAAGAAGAATATATCTGATTCCATTCATAATGCCAGTCTTCTCCGTCTTTAGCTCCCAAACTAAATCTAGAATTATCGGGGAAATTATCCTTAAATCTAATCTGCACATTCACTTTATCAGCTCCCCTTGCAATAGGCACATTAAAATAAACTAATCCAGAAGTTAAATTCCTGTAATTTATATTTCCTTCGTTAGCAATTTCAGAAACTCTAGTTAATGGCGTTAAATAATTATCATTCTCTGATCCAATATCATAAAGATATTGAAAATTATGACTAGCTAATAGATTGACATATATCAAATAAGCAATTATAGAAACAGGAATCAATAACAAAATTATCTTAAAAAATCTAATATGTTTAGGCGTAGAATACTTATTCCAGCTAGCATTATTTAAATTATTATAAACTTTTCTTTCAATAAATTCAGTATTATTAGTCAAATTCCTTTTAATCTCACTTACTTTTGCCTCTACATTTTCTATCCCAGGCTCTTTGAGCTTTCTTTCCCTTTCAGTTTTCCATGATCTATACATTTCATTCCAATCACCTTTTTCCATATTAACATGTATATTTGTACACTTTATTCTCTCCTCTTTCTAGAAATACTTCAAAACACTCGTTTTTGAATCTTTTGGTTCCTGCAAAAAGATAAATATTTCCATTATACTTACCAACAAGCTCTTTAGTTCTATTTATATCTCCATTATCCCAAAATTCTCTCCATTCATCTTCACTCCAAATATTTTCATCAAATAATCCAGGGGCTAAAGTTGCCCTATTAGAATAAGCTAAAACCCATGGTGAATACTCAGAAGACATAGCTAAAATCTTAGCATCTGGTTCAGTTTTCAATGCCAGATCTTGTATCAAGCTCAATCCTTCTTTATCAATTAATGGCTTTGAATTTACACTTTGTCCCCAAACTAAAAATCCAGCGCTTAAAATCAATAAACTGCATACAAAAACCCCTAATTTTCTCTTTCTTTCAATAAACTCAGAAAATCCAATTCCAGCAGAAATTAGCAAAGCAACATCTAAGTGTATAATAAATCTCTTAAAAAAGAAGAACTGAAAATAAACAATAATCAAATTAATTACAGCCCACACAAACAATATAGATTTATTATCCCTTTTCCACAAATAAAACAATCCCAATATTGCAAAAGGCAAATAAGGCAATACAGAAAACTGATATTGGAAAAAAGAAATAAAAGTTCCAGGACTTTCCCCAGGTGCAATAAATCCTTTAGCCACCCATGGCAATACGGTTGTTATAGAAACAAAAAAATCTCCAATATAAAAAGAAAAAGCGATAATCAAAATCAAAATTCCAGATAAAATATTAACTTTCAATTCATTCCAATTATATACTTTATCTCTATAAGGTTTAACAAAAGCATATACAAAATAAGATAAGCCGAACATGTAAAAAGTCGGTCTATGTATCCCTCCTAAAACTCCAGCAATAACAACAAAAGCAGCTAAATTTTTCTTTTCCTTATTTTTCTTATATCTTATCAAGAAATAAAAAGCAAATAACATCAAACTCAATCCAATAATATTCTTATAATACATATACCAAAACGTCAGAAATTGCACAACAGAAACCGCATATAACAGCAAACTAATCAAAGCCGCATTTTTATTCCAATATTCCTTAACAAAAAGATAAACACTAAATCCTAGAATAACATTAAATCCAATAAAAAGCCATTTCAAAATAAAATTAATATCAAAAAACATTTTAACAAAATTCATGAAATACAAAAATCCAGGTTCAACTCCCTGCAAAACCCACAAATCCCTATTCTCCAAACCTTTTTCAATCGCATATTTATACAATCCAGTATCATATCCTAAAGGAATATCATTTCCAATATACGGAATAACTCTTAAAACAATGATAAACAATATAGCCAAAACAAAAATACTATAATACAATCCTTTCTTAATATCAAACTGCTTACCGTCCTTTAATAAAATCCATATACCTGCAAACGCAACAAGCAAAGCGAATATATGAAATTGTAATGAAAATCTCCTTAAAAATCCAAAAGCAATTAAAATAACAAAAGCGCTATAAACTAGTATCAACTGATAAAAACTGTTCTCTAGCGTTTCTCCTAATCTTTCCTTCATTCATTACCCAATCAACCCTTATTATTACTCCATTTTTCACTACTTAAATCTTCTTTTTATATACAAATCACGTAAAAATATATAGTAATATTTAAATACTAGTATATACAATGTATATACATGGAATCAAAGAACTTTCAAGAACAAATACTAAGAGAAGTTACGCCAATAGGAAACGGAGCACATATCTTTGCTCCAAAAGAGTGGCTGGGAGAAGAAGTATTATTAATTAGAATTATAAAAAAATCATTAAAAGAAAGAATTCTAGAAGTTCTGGATCCATATTTAGAAAATATAACAGGGGTCTATTTATACGGCTCATACGCAAGATCTGAAGCAAAAAAAGACTCAGATATAGATCTTTTAGTAATTGCAAACAAAAAGATAACTATTAAAGAAAAAGGATTTGAGATAATTATTCTAGAAGAAGATTCGATAAAAAAAGCAATAGAAATATCTCCAATGTTAATTTATTCAGCATTAGCAGAAGCAAAGCCAATAATTAATTCTGATCTCCTAAATAAATTAAAGACGCAATATCTTCCTTCTATAAAGCATTACAAATCTTATATAGAAGAAACTAAAAATATTATAAAAATAAATGAAACTCTTTTAGATCCATATTCAATAATTTTACGTTTAAAAGGAATTTACATTATTAATCAATTAATGAATAAATCAAATTATTCTAATAAAAAGTTTAAATCTTGGATTTTAGAAAAAAATCCCCATTTAGATATAGATCAAATATTATCATCTTATAGAAAATTAAAAAATAAGCAAAAATCAAAAATTTTGAATAATGGAGTTCTAAAATCTCTTCTTTTAATTCTAAAATCACAAACTAAAAGTATAGAAAAGAAACTCCATGAAAAAGAGAGAAAAAAGGCTTGAAAAAGCCATAGATTCATTAGAAAAGCAAAAAACTCTTCATAAAGAGAAGAAAAAATTAGCGCAAGAATTAGGTCAAGAAGATTTAGTAAACTATTACACAAAAGAAATAGAATCCCTAGAAAAAAGAAAGAAAAACCGTGAAGACAAATTACACAGGAAAGATTAATTTTTCCTCATTAGTTTCCAGCTAAACAACGGTCCTAAAATAAATAATACAATAATACTAACTGCCCTTCCAAGTAAAGCAACTCCTAAACTTTCTGTAGCACTTATTCCCAATGTCAAAGCAGAAAATACAGTTATTGCTTCTGCAACTCCTAAATTAGCAGGTGTAATAGCAATTAATATCCCTAAACCTCCAATACAAGTTAAAAACAAACTCTTCAAATAACTGACATCAAAACCAAATACCTTAAACTGCAAGTACAACATTAAAGCGCCAATCAAAATTTGCACGACACTTAAAACACCAACATAAAAAATAACTTTCTTATTATTCTTAATTAAATGCCATCCATTAATAACTCTTACAAATCTATTAATCCACCTATTTTTTCCCTCAGGAAATCTAGGTGCAATAACAACTATAAACAACATTCCCAAAAACATTCCAGAAAATATCAAAAATATTATCCAGTTAAAAGCCGCATAATAAATAAATATCAAATAAGAACTTAACAAGCCAATAAAACTAGAAATCAAAAATACAACAACATACGAAGCAGCCAAAGTAGCCAAAAAGTCAGTATAAGCAAAATTATGTTTTTTCTTCAAATACATTCCTCTCGCCACCATCCCTCCTCTGAAAGGCGTAATTAAATTATAAAATCCAGTCACAATAGAAATCATAAAGCTCTCTTTCAAATTCATCTCTACTCCAAAAGGTCTTAATAAAACATCTAATACAATTCCAACCAGCCAATAGCCTAAAATAAAAAGAGGAATCATCACAAAAATATATCCCCAATTCTCCAGTCTTAAATCCTTGAATTCCTCGATATTAGTCCATAAATAATATCCTCCAAGAACTATTAATACAATTAATACCAAAACTCCAATTATCTTTTTATTGTCCATGCTATAATTATCTTAAAGCGATTTAAAAAGCTGTTGACAAAGCACATTTGATAGGAGAAGAAATAAAATAAGCCATTAAACGATAATTTTTATAAGTATGATAACCATACTTTTAATATGAAAATAGAACTGCAAAAAAGGATTGTTATCAATCCAAAAATTATGGTAGGCAAGCCAATAATGAAAGGCACAAGAATCCCTATAGATACTATCATAAGGCTTTTAGCCCAAGGACTTACTCAACAACAAATACTTGAGGATTATCCAAATTTAACAAAAGAAGATATAAAAGCAGCCTTAGTTTATGTAGCTGAATTAGCTAAAGGCGAAGATATATTCCCTTTAGAAGAATAATATGTTTAGATTTCTTGTTGATGAAAGCACAGGTAAAACTCATTAAAGCTTAAATAATCTTCAGCATTCTGCCTAAATAATGGCAGAATTAATAACAAATAAAGACGAGATAAATAAAATAATTTCTGAAAAAATAAAAGGCAAAAAATTAATTTTTACACAGCACTATAGACTAAGAGCATCCTGGAGAGGAATATCGGATGAAAAAGTCCTGGAAATATTCCCGCAATTCGACAAAATCTTTACTATAGAAAAGAAAAAATTAAAATACGGCGACGAAGGCTATGAATTATTTTACAATTTAAGTAATAATATAACTTTCTCTATAGCAGCTTGCCCTAAAAATAAGCAATTACTCATAATTCACGCTATAGAATATAAGAGGAGTCTAGAAAAAAGATTTAGTAAGAATTAATTATAATCTCATTTTTTGCAGGAAGATGTATATTATAAGGTATTTTTTCAACCTTATTCCCTGCATTCAATATAAAAGTAATAAGGTAGCCATTTCTCAAACTAGTAAAAGAAAATTGGGCTTCAGTTAACTTGCTTAATATTTGAGGATTTATCTTTAAAGATTCTAAATACTTAGAAGCATCTATTAATTCTATATTAGCGACCTTTTTTTCAGTTGTAAAATCTATAATTAAATTTAATATTCTAATACTTCCATATATGACATCACTATCTTGCTTAGATGAGATCATCAATCTATCTGCAAAATCATCATACATAAAACTGAATTTCTTTACCATACATTAACAATATTAATCTCCTTTATAAATATTCTTCTTCATTATATTTTTATACAACCTCTCCCTTTCTCATTGATGAAAATAAGCAGGTATTTTATTTATCTATTTTTCTTAACCAATTCATAATTAATTTTTGAAGCAGATATGACAATCCAGATAACAAGAAATAGAATGCCAAAAATTAAGCAGAAAAAAGATAAATCCCCAATCAATTTTTCCTGCTCGGTCATATCAAAAATTAGAAGTTTAACTACGCTAAATAAAAGAGAACATATAAAAGAAATCATTGGTAGAAACCACAACCAATTAATATAAAAAGGCATACTCTTTAATCCTTTTTTCTCATTTTCAAATTTCCTTAATAATCTTAAAGGATTTTTTATCTTACTTAACAAAGGATATAAAAATATGCTTACTCAAAAAATATATCTTAGATCATCCTACTTTTTTATGCAATTTTTCTTTTTCTAAAATACTTTGAATATATTTCTTCAATATTGGAATATCTTCATTGACAGTTTTCCAAACAATTTCTAAATCTACGCCAAAATAATGATGGGTTAATTTATCCCGCATTCCAGCTATTTTAATCCATGGAATACCGAGATGTCTATTCTTAAAATTTTTAGGTAAATTCTTAACCGCCTCCTCTATAATCTCAATTCTTCTGACAAGAGCGTCTTGTAATTGAATATTTTTTTGAAAGTTTTCCTTTGAAATTCCTTTCATAAACATTTCTATTTTTTCAATTGAATCTATAATATGTTCGATAAAGACCAAGGGCTCTTTTTTCATATTATTCTTATTTCCTCCAATAAAATACGTTTTTTTAACAAAGGATTAATACCTTTGTAGGTTAACAAGTCAACTTTCTTTTTTAGAATTCTTTTTAATTCAAGTTCTAAACCTACTAGATCAAGCAAACTTCCTTTAAATTCTATCAAAATATCAACATCACTATTCTTTTTCGCCTCACCTCTAGCATAACTTCCAAAAATTCCAGCTCTGGCTATCTTATTTCTTTTTAGTATAGGCTTTATTCTAGCTTTTAATTTGTTAATTTCTTCATTCATAATTTATATTACCTCTTCAATTATTTAAATCTATAGCAAATGATTAAAGTAATTTTCCATCAACTAAAACAGATTGAGACATATGAAGGTTCTTGGTCTTTTCATCACATTTTTATACAACCTCATTCTTTATTCTTAATGAAAATAGGCAGATATTTTATTTATCTTTCAATTGCCCTAACAATATTCTTAAATGCGCTTTAAAAACATTCGGTTAAAGCTATCGCTTGTAAATCCTCTTTTTGATAATAATAAATACTCATTTATCCTTTCATTTAACCTATAGAAACATTAGCTGGAAGAGGAATCTTTATATTCTTCATCCCTCCCCTCTTCATAAAATCAAAAATCTTATAACCCTTGAGCTCATTGGTTTTCATATCATGTGCCTCAAATATGCCTTCTTCAATTTCATCAAAAACACATTCAGAAGGCTCTCCAACAGTTATCTCTAAGATATCTGCTTCCTTATCGTAATATATATCTAAGTTTTGTTTCATGATTTTCTAACCAACTTTCTAGTAAAGAAAGCCGTTGTAACGAACCCCTCACCATTTAAATATTTAACTCCAACCAAGGCTATGTGTAAATATTACCCTATAAATTTTGGAGTAATATTCCATTCATGTTTTGCTCGGTTTAGAACATTAATATTATGATTAATCCATCTCAAAGTTTCTTCGTTTATTCTTGCAGAGGGCAGGCGAGAATAAACCTTATCTCCATGAATCATCTTCTTGCTCATATTTGCTGATTCTATGTTGCTTCTTTTATGATAATGTTTTTTGTATTTTCTTGGATGTTCTATTGATTCCTGATTCATCTTTTTCCAAGCAGGATGTCCATCTTGCTTTCCATTCCAAGCAGTCTTGCCAGTTTTGCATCTGAAGTATGGAGTTCCACCAACTGCAGCTACTTTGCTGCAGTTTTTCTTAGCCCAATACATTCCATCTCCGCTCCATTCATTAATCTTAAAATTATCTGCAGTTTTATCTACGTGCTCTCTGAATATTTCATTATCTTTTCCTCTTTCATTCTCAACATTAAGAGCAGTTACTGTCTTGCTCTTAATACCGACAGAAATATGAATTGTTAAATGATCTCTTTTTCTTATTTTCTTTTTACATCGCAAACTATACCAAGAAGAAAATAATTTTGTTTTAATTCCTGTTGCATCAGTTGCAAAATCATGTTCAATAACTGATAGAGGCTTAGAGCTTTCCTCTATCAGTTTATCTAATATTATTCCCAAAGAATTATTTTCATTATAATTTGATAGCGTCTTGAAACAAGGAATGTCAAATGTAATTATTCCAAACTTCCTGAGCAAGAGAAGAAATCCTCTTGCTCTTCTAACAGATAAATTTGGAAACTTTCTCCAAATCAACAAGCATTGAATCATGCTTTTCATCTTTCTTCCCCTGCAAACATAATTTGTGAGGTATCTCACAAATTCAAAGAAATTCAAGAATTCATTTTCTTGAATTTTATTATACAGAACTTCATCCCTTGGCCATCTCTTTTTCTTACTCATTTATAAGTATATAATTATATATACTTATCTTTTATGTATAAATGCTGCATAAAATTTATATATACAAGTATATAATACTATATATGTCAAAAAAACCCTTAAGAAGTATAAAACTAGAAAGGGGCAAATTAGAATTGAAAGACGAATTTGAGTTAATTTTTGAAAGAACAATTACCAAATTTGGTAACGGGGCAAAAATAGACGCTCCTAAAGATTTACTCGGAAGAAAGGTTTACGTTATTCTTAGAAAGTAAATTTACACATAGCCTCCAACCAATAAGTAAACCCTTCTTTCTTTCAGATAGAGATAGTAATCTGCCTTCTTATTATCTAATAGATGCATAACAATCCTAGACGGCCTAACTAAAGTCTCCTTTATTTCCTCTAAGTAATTAGTCATATAAGCATGTAGAGAACTAGGACTAGTTATATGACTCCACCTTTCCTTTGTCAGATATATATTTCTCCCAGACTTATCAATAATCTCAAAAATCTTGTTCATCATTAATAAAATATTAATGAGTTTAAATAAACTTTCCTATACAGCAATCAGGATACTTCAAAAACTCCAATTTATCTAGTTTTTAATGAATACTTCAATAATTCAATTATAATTAATTATAATTGAATTATTCTTTATCGAGGATAATGCATATAGAAAAATATATAAACCTATAATAATATATATCATAATAATGGCATCCAAACCTCTATTCTTATCTATCCCAGAACCAATCCTGCAAAAACTAAAAGAAGAAAAACACAAATATTCCTACTCTTCAGTCCAAGAGCTAATAATTACCCTTCTAAGAAACAAATACCTCCTCCCACCACAATCCCCAACTACAAATCCCCTAAAACCAAAAAAATCCCACGCAGGCCGCCCAAAAAAACTTGATGAAGGCTACATCATGTCAAGAAAACGCATCTTCAATCCCAAAGGCGTAAAAATCAATGTCTAAATCACTTACTTTTTGATCTTAATACTCTTTTTCTTAAATATAGCATAATATCCATCAATCAAATCCAATCCCGCATATCCCGCCAAAAAGCTCATTACCTTTCCAAATCCCAATATTATCCCAGAAAAAGCACCTATCGAAATAACAACCACACTATACAAAATAAATCCATTCTTATTTATCCCTCTCCCCTTATTAGAAGAATTCTTCAAACCAGCAACTAAAACTCTAACTAAACTTCCTGCAATTCCAAATCCAGCCCCAATTAATATTTCATTCATTTTCTTTTACCTCTTATTTAATATAATCTCTTTTCCAAGAGACCCTTTGAACACATTCTCCAAAATATCTGTTCCAACATATCCTGCAAGTGCAGCAATTCTATAATCTACATCAAAAACCACCCCCAACAATCCTCCAATAATCGCAGAAATAACCACAGTCATTAAGAAATATCCCTCTCTTACTTCCTTGCCATTTCCAACAGCCTTTAACAAACCGTACATTGCCCGAACAAAACCGCCCAACGCCCCAACCCCAATCACCAAAAAATCTGTCATCTTCAATCCTCTTTATTCTCCAATCCCCTTTTATAATTAAAGAAGCAAACTTTTAATTATAAATCTATCTATTTGTAGTAAAATAAAGAGATTAAATTTCATCGTATTTTTATACAACCTCATCCCAATATATTTATGAAAATAGGCAAATATTTTATTTATCTTTCAATTGCCCTAGCAATCTTCTTTATTTTCTATTTCCTCTATCTTTTCAAAGAAAATAATAATTCCAATATAAATATCAAAAATAACCTTTTTAATCAAACCAACTATTCCACCATAAAAGAAACAAACAAAGCCAATTATTCTCTCCAGCCCATTTCTTTAGATAATAAAAATAATTCCAGCTCAAAGACTAATAAAACTTCTTCTAAAGCAGAGAGTTTTTATGTTTCTGGTTCAAGAGGTTCTGGAAGTTCTGGTAGTAGCGAAGGAAGCGGCGGAGGCGACGAACTGAAAAGAACATCCAAAAAAAGCACACTAAGACGCTAAACTCATTTCTTCTCTTTATAAAAAACTTGCGAAAGCTATATAAAGAATAAGTTATTTGCTAAATTATGAAATTAAAAGAAAAAAAGAAGAAAGCAAGTAAGAAAGATTTAGAAAAGATCACAAAAATTTATTGGGAAATAAAGAACGATCCAGAAGCAATGAGGCAGGCACGTCAGTTATTGGAAGAAGTTCAGAAATAGCGTGTTTTCAAATCTGAATATGTATAAAATATTGGTGTTCTGAGTCCATGCTTAAGGTTAACAAGTGCATAAGCCTTGCGAGCAATTGGGTTTTTCATTGTCTTTTCATCATTGGAAAAGATTATATCGCATCCAAGAATACTGGCACATGCTACAATTTTAAAATCATTTATAATATGGGTAAGGCCTTGTCTACCCTCATAAAGTTTGTAAGATTGAAAGTAAGCTTGAGCTAAGCTTACTACCTGTTTGGATTCATCAATTACTCGTTTTGCTACTAGTTCATTGTATAAAGGAATAATCTTTGGGGCTTTTCGCAACTCATTATGTATCAGCCTGAAATTGTGAACAATGAAGCCAGTATCTTTTGTGATTCTTCTAATTAATTCAATACCCTGTGGATCTTCAAATATCTTGCCATAAATATTAGTATCAAATAATACACTAAACATAATACAATCAGCAAGACTAGGTTAAAATAGTTAATTGTTCGATCTTTTCATCACATTTTTATACAACCTTCTCCTTTCCAATTGATGAAAATAGGGAGATATTTTATTTATTTTTTAATTGCCCTAACAATATTCTTTATTTTCTATTTCCTTTCTCTTTTCAAAGAAAATAACAATTCCAACGTAAAAAATAACCTTCTCAATCAAACTAACTATTCTACTATTAAATCCAGCGAAGTAAATTATACTCTCCAACCCCTTTCTTTAGTTAATAACAATAATTCCAATTAAGCAATAACTTCACAGAACCAACAACCGAAAGATATAAAAATGAACAAGTGTGCATATTATTGGACAATTATAAATTAAAATGGATAGAATGATTGAATACTTCATAAAAGAACCAGAAAGAAAATTCCATATAAGAGAACTTTCTAAATTGCTTAAAAAATCTCCAACAACCATATCAAAATATTTAAAAAAAGCTGAAAGAGACGGTATTTTGAAATCAGAAAAAAAATTAAATCATTTGCTTTTTGAAGCAAATAATAATATTGTATTCAAACAATTAAAATTAAATTATAATCTCTCATCATTATATAGATCAGGATTAATTGATTATCTAGAAAAGGAATTTAATCATCCAACTGCAATAATTTTATTTGGGTCTTTTGCAAAAGCAGAAAATACTAATAAAAGCGATGTAGACATTTTAATAATAACTCCTAGTAAAAAAGATATTAATTTAAAAGATTTTGAAAAAAAGATAGGAAATCCCATTCAACTTCATCTATATTCAGATAAAGATATAGATTTTATGAAAATAAAAAATATAGAATTATTAAATAATTTTATAAATGGCATAATATTAAGAGGGCACTGGGAACTTTTCAAATGAAATTTGAAGACTTTATTAAACAAGGGCAAATAAGAAAAGCATCTCCAGATATATCTTTAGTAAAATCTCTTTATAAGAATACTCTTAAAGATTTAGTATATCTAAAAAATCAGCAAATAAATGAGATTTCTGCTAGAAAAATAGTTTCAAATTATTACGATTGTTTACGAGCTATTTTAGAGGCAATTGCTTCTTTAGATGGTTATAAAATCTATCAGCATGAGGCATTTGCATTTTTTATAAAAGAAAAAGGTGAAGAAATTCCTTCAATAAAATTTGATAGATTTAGAAAGATAAGAAACAAAATTAATTATTATGGCGGAGACATATCTATTAAAGAGGCGGTGGAAATTGTTGAAGAGATTATAAAATTAATAGATTATTTTATTGAAAAGTATTTGAAGGGGAAAGTCAAAATTTAATGCAGAATCCATTAACAATATTAATCTCCTTTATAAATATTCTTCTTCATAATATTTTTATACAACTTCCTCCTTTCCCCCATTGATGAAAATAGGCAGGTATTTTATTTATCTATCAATTGCCCTAACAATCTTCTTAATCTTCTATTTTCTCCCCATTTTCAAAGAAAATAATAATTCCAATACAAATATCAAAAATAATACTCATAATCAAACTAACTATTCTACTATTCAAACAAACAAAGCCAATTATTCTCTCCAGCCCCTTTCATTATTCAATAACAATAATTCCAGTTCAAAGACTAATAAAACTTCTTTTAAAGCAGAGAGTTTTTATGTTTCTGGTTCAAGAGGTTCAGGAAGTTCGGATAGTAGTGGCGGAGGAAGCGATGGAGGTGGGGGAAATGTAGGAAGTAATGAGGTTAATGAAATTATCTCGGTGGATAATGGAACTTCATTGAATAATTCAATCGATAATTCTAATGCAACGGAAAATTTGAATGGAAGTGGATGGTTGGATTTTGATGGTATGGATGATTATGTGAATATTCCTGATAATGAAAAATATAGTCCTATAAATAATAAAATTACTTTTTTTGTTAAATTTAGAAGAAATAATAGAGATCAAAGGGGTATTGGAATGAATGGTAGGCAATATGTTTTTGATAAAGGTTCAAAGGCAAATTACGAGTATTCTCTATTTATAGGTAATGGATCATCTGGAAATGGAGGCACAAATGCTATTTATTTTCAACAGTTTAATAGAAGTGGTATTCCAAATAAAGAAGTTTATGTTATTTCAAGTGGTGGATCTTTTGATACTTGGTATCATCCTGCAATTGTTGTAAATCAACAAAATATGATAAGTTATCATGAGGGGAAGTATAAATCTCAGAGTATATTTAATTCAAATTCAGACACCATCTCCAATATAACATTGGGTAAAGGAAGTATTTCCAAAGGTGAATTTAATGGTTCAATCGCAGAATTTAGGATATACGATACTAATTTAGTTAGAGCAAGTCTGCAAACAATTATCGATGAGTCAGATAATTTTTTTGATAAAAGAATCATTATGGTAATGTATCATACAATATGTGATACACGGAATTATTGCGTAAATAAAACAACATTCGAATCCCATATGGCGTTTTTAAATGCAACTGGTTATACTACTATAACGGATTGGGATTATTATAATGCAATAAAAAACAATTATAGCTTACCTAAAAGGCCAATAATATTAACTTTTGATGACGGGTTAAATAATACTTTGATAATGGCTTCGATAATGAAAGACTACGGATTCAAAGGAGTTATAGCTTTAAACACTAATTTCACGGGCAGTTCTACAATACACGAATCAAAAAATTCTTATTTGAATTGGTCTCAAGTAAAAATTTTAATAGATCTTTATAATTGGTCTGTCGCATCTCATGGATTTACTCATTGTTATATGGATGAACCAGCTGGAACAGGAGAGGTACATAATGCTTGTAATACTACTAGCGCAAGACGTGGCAATTTATCAATGGCAAAATCTGACATAATTAATCATCTAGGTTTTACACCAATAATGCATATTTACCCCTATAATAGTTGGAGTGAAGAATCTATGCAAGATTGTTTATTAAATTATTCTATATGCACAGCAGATGCAGTTCCTTTCAATAAATTAAATTATATCACAATTAATTCTGATACTGCTAGTCAAGACATGAATAGATTAGGCATTAATTACAATACTACTGCTGAGCAATTAAATGAAGCTTTAAACTTTTCTTACGGCCTTGAGGGATTAGTAGGAAAATGGAAATTTGATAAAAATTCTGGTGCAATAGCCTACGACTCATCGGGATATGGGAATAATGGGACAATTTTTGGCGCTGTATGGAGGACTAATTAAACTAATAACATTTAACCAAAGCCACATAAAAATCCATAAAAAAGAAAGCACTCAATCCAGAAGATATTTTACTTAAAATCTTACTGCCATACCATCTTGGATAATTATAAATTTTTCTTATAAAAGAACTATTTTTTTCTAGCCACCAGCATTATATAAGGAGATAAATATTCATTAGGATAATTTACAAAATAGCTTATAACTTTAAATAATACGCGTAAAGAATTTGCGAATATTTTTGCAAAGATAAAATGTTTATCATTATTATCAATCCAAAAATCTGCGGTTTTATAGTAATCGAGATTTAAAATATCTAAGCCATATTTATTACAAAGGTCTCTTAAAACATTCAAATTCATTATTTTTAAGTTATGTCTTGCCAAATTCGCTTTATCAAATATTTTATGCAAGTAATATTGTCCAAAGTTAAAATTAGGCATTTCCAGTATAAACAATCCGTCTTTTTTCATTAAATTTATATGTTTTTTAAATATTGTATCATAATCATCAAAATGTTCTATAAATCCAAAAGAGGTCACAACATCAAATTTCTCCTTGGATTTAAATTTAAGAAAATCTTTTTTATATAGTTTGTAATTAGTAATATTTTCTTTTTTAAATAAGTTCTCAACAGGAGAAATATCGGCAAAATCCAATCCATAAACCCTATATCCAAATTTTTTACTTATATAAACAAGAAACCTCCCAGGGACACATCCTATTTCAATACAATTTTTATTTTCATCTTTTTTTAAAAATTTATCAAATACATTTTGAAATAGAACTTTCTTTTTGTTTTTATATTTTTTCCAATTTCTATTCCAATAATTATCATCAGTTAGATTTTGCATTTATACAATTTTTATTATTTCATATTTATCATTATTATATATTATTTTACTATGGGGTATATGTTCTATTTGATTTTCTTGAAGAAAAGAATTTTTCAATGTTTTATCTAAAACTATATAATCTACCTTTTCTTTCTTTAAATAAAAAGTAATATCATGCATTATCAAATCAGTAGCTTTATTTATTCTATCATTATTTTCTAAAAGTAGCCTACCCTCTGCTATATGCCCCTCATGGATAAAAAAAACTTTATTATTAGTAGCTTGAATAAGATTAGAAGTAAAAATATCTGATAATATGATCGAGTTATTTATATTTAGATCGTATAAAGCTTTATATAAAAGATAATCATCTGATCTATTTATTTCAAGGTCAAGAGCTTTTGATATGTTCAAAAAGTTTATTGCAACAATAGAGAATATAGCTATTAACAAAAGAAATTTATTTATAGATGAAAATTTTACATTATTAAAAAAGACAGCAATTAGAATTATTTCAATAAATATGATAAATCTATAAAATAAAGGAATAGGGATGCCTAAATGTGACAATGACAATGCTATTATAAAAATAGCAAAAAGTAACCAATATTTTAAGAATTTATTCTTTTCTTTAAATAAGAAAATAACACACAAAATACCTACGGACAAAAAGTCGAGATAGTAAATAGGGTTATTCACAGAAAATTCTTTTGAGCCTGAAAATATCAAACTCGAACTAAAATTAGAAAAAACACTATAAACAACATTAATCCAGTTATAAAATGGCCATAGCAATGATAAAGCAAAAACTAGTAGTAAGGATATAAAAATTAAAATTATCTTTTTTTTAATATTTGTTTTATCGTTAAAATCTCTTGAGTAAAAAATCAAAAATGGAAGAGAGGTCATGAAGATAAAAAATATGTATAAATGTATACTAAAAAGAACATATAAGAAAAGAAATATTAAAGGCAAGAAAATCTTTTGATTTTTTATTAAATAGTTAAAAGTTAAATAAAAAAGAATAAAGAATAAGCATAGACCAAATATTTGATAACTAAATGCTCTAAGTCCAATATCTCCTAAACTAAATAAAGTTGCACCTAAATTTTGATTAATTATATTTTTAGGATACAAAAGTGTAAGTGAAATAATAGCAAATAATAAATTTAATCTACCTTTTATAAATAAATTAAAAAAAAGATAAACCGAAGAAAAAAAGAATATGATTGCAGATATCCCAAAAACATAAGACATAGAAATAAGTTTAACACCAGTAATTTTTTTTAATACTACCATATTAATAGTTAAAAAATTAGTGTGTGGAGTTTTAATTAATGCATCGGGAAAATATTCAATATTATAATTATTATCAAAATAATTTTCTAAAGCATTTACACTACCTAAAAAGCTATAATAATCATAATTTTTATTTTTTTGTGGCACATCTTTTAAAAAGAAAACTAGAGAATAGAATACCAATACAAATGCTATCACAATAAAAAATATCGAAAATAATCTTTTACGTTTAACCATTTTTGTATACCTCAATATAATGTTTTGCCACATTCCGAATAGATAATTTTTCTTTAATGAGTTTATATTCATTCAGATAAGAATATTTATAAGGAGATAGGCTATGTGTAAATATTACCCTATAAATTTTGGAGTAATATTCCATTCATGTTTTGCTCGGTTTAGAACATTAATATTATGATTAATCCATCTCAAAGTTTCTTCGTTTATTCTTGCAGAG